>Ga0180007_10002181_pt1 | contig 23934 bp, 22 predicted proteins | sample MM_PC_MetaG_FD_121122 | JGI IMG/M metagenome (GOLD analysis project Ga0180007, IMG submission 121122) | Groundwater microbial communities from the Aspo Hard Rock Laboratory (HRL) deep subsurface site, Sweden - MM_PC_MetaG | ecosystem: Environmental > Aquatic > Deep subsurface > Groundwater... | reverse complement strand
TTTTTTGGGAGACTTTTTTTGTGGTCTAGGACTTATTATCTGGTTACTAGTCAGCGATTGATCTTGATACACCAACGGGGATTATTTTCCAAGGAGCGGCGGGAGACTTCTTTGGGCATGATTCAGGATGTTAAGGCTGAGGTTAATGGCCTGCAGGCGGCGCTTTATGGCTTCGGAGATGTTGTAGTGCAAATCTCTGCGCAAGAGGCACAGCTAATTTTTAGCAAGGTGGGCAAGCCGTATTTTGTGCAAAGAGTGATTATGAAAGAGGCGAAGCTATCTTAAACTTACCGAATACAAATTATATTCTTCTGATTCGGGATTGAACGTGGTTAGAATAGCTGCCTTGGTGCCGCTTGAGAAGGGGAAAATATGGTTATCCTTAATAATCCCTGAGAAAAATTCACATTTGTTCTCTCCGTCGGCTTCGATAAGACTTAACTTTCCTCGAGTGGCTTCGGGATTATCTTTTTCTAAAACAATCAGGTGTTTACTGTCTGGGTACCAGACCAGCTTTGTTAAAGTAGTTTGCGGGGTACTATAAATGGTTTTTTCGGTATATTCTGGTGCGGGCGAAGGGCTCTTCTGTGTGGGGCTGACAAGTTTATCCGGTGAGAAATTGATTATTTTAAAGATAGTTTGTTGCTCGTTTGTTTCCTGGTAGAGAATGAAATTGCGGTCAGGAGACCATTCTTTGTGTTCAAGCCCGTTTATCTTTTTGACTAAATCGCTGGACAGATTCTGGAGCAGTTTGTTCTCCTCGATATCAATTTCCTTCTGCCATTTCTGCTTAGTTTCTTGCGGGTTTTCTACTTCTTGTGTTGACTTGGTTATCGTGTTGAGTAATAGGGATATCTGGTCCAGTGTTAAAAGTAGTTCTTTACTGTCCGGAGACCAGGTTAAAGTCGCTTCTGTGTACATGGTGTCTTCGGTATTGGTAAGGATCTGGCGGGCATTGGAAGCGATGTTGAAGGGGCGTTCAACAATTTCTAATAGCCAAAGGGATGTATCGCCGTTTATTGAGGCACTAAACACAATTTTTTGTTTATCAGGACTAAGGAGTGGTTTTTGTGCTCCGGTAAAGGTAAGTGGTTTTAGTTCCGGATATATGCGAGTGAGTAGTGCTTCGACTTCAGTAATAAGTTCTTTTTTAATACTAATTTCTTTTTGCCAGGAGCTGTAACCCTGTTTTTGGATTTTTACGGTGTATTCCCCTGGTTTGAGAGAACCAATGGATGTATTGGTGGCAGAATACGGTTTATTGTCTATGTAGACCATGGCGCCTTCGGGGGTTGAGTTAGCTGATAAAATACCAGTACCCTCGATTCGATTTGTTCTCATATCCCAGCGGTAACCTCGGGCGAAGTAGAAGATAACTATGAAGCTTACTACCAACAGTAGAGAGAGAGAGAGAGAGACGATTTTCTCGATCTTAAGCATGATGCCAGCGTGAAGAACCTCGCACTACCATAGCCGTGCGCTACGCAATGTCAACGCCACACAGAATTGCGTAGCGAATAGCGTTGGTATCGCGTGGAAGTGCGAGGCTTCTTCCTAAGAAAAAATCAGAACATTTACCATTCAGAAGGAATAGTAAGCCTGATTTTTTCACATAATAGCATATTGTTCTCGTCTTTTCCAATGTTATAATAGGAGAACAGTAAACTGACAATCATGATTCAATTTTCTAAACGTATTGGCATTGATCTTGGTACGGCTAATTCCCATGTTTATGTTCGAGGGGAGGGGATTGTGTTAAATGAGCCGACGGTGGTGGCGATTACGGCTGAAGAAGGACAGGTTATTGCCGTGGGCAGTGAGGCTAAAGAGATGTTGGGGAGAACTCCTTTGGATATTGTGGCTTCTCGCCCAATGAGAGATGGGGTTATTGCCGACTATGTGATTACCGAGGCGATGCTCCGTTATTTCTTGGATAAGGTTAGTGGCGGTATGCGCTTGTTCAAGCCCGAGGTTATGGTAGCGGCGCCGGCAGGGATTACTTCTGTGGAGCGCCGTGCAGTCCTTGATGCTACCTTGTCGGCTGGCGCTAAGACGGCCTATTTAATAGATGAATCGCTCGCCGCTGCTATCGGGGCGGGTATTCCCATTGCCGAGGCTTCGGGACATATGGTAATTGATATTGGCGGTGGCACTACTGATGTGGCGGTAATTGCCTTGGGCGGTATTGTGGTTCATAACACAGAGCGGGTGGCCGGGAACAAAATTGACGAGGCGATAATTAATGCCGTTCGTCGAGAGTATAAACTGATAGTTGGTGAAAGAATGGCCGAGGAGATCAAAATACAGATAGGCTCGGCTTTGCCGCTTCGGGAAGAGCTTTACGCTGACATAAAAGGCAGAGATGCAGTAGCTGGTCTGCCTAAATCGGTCAAAATATCTTCTTCTTTTGTTACCGAGGCAATAAAAATCGAACTGGCGGGAATTGTGGGAGCGGCTAAATCAGTTTTAGAACAGACGCCGCCAGAATTATCATCTGATATCGCGGAGAAGGGAATTGTTTTGTCGGGTGGTAGTAGTCAGCTTCGTAACTTGGACCGCCTGATTACTCAGCAGACTGGCGTCCCCGCCTATGTTGCCGATGACCCGATGATGTGCGTTGTCAAAGGGACGGGAGTGGCCATTGAGAATTTAGATAAGTTTAAGAGGAATGTTATTAGGAAGTAGGACAACCTACAACCTACAACCTAAATGACTATTGGCTATGATGCCTCCAGGGCGTTCATTAAAGAAAAGACAGGAACAGAAACTTATTCCTACCGGCTTTTAAAGGCGATGCTGGAGTTAAGTTCTTCGCATTCTTTCCGCGTTTATACTCGACCGGATAGTTTTGTGGTTCCGGAGAAGGTTGAAGATCAAAGGGTTCCTATTGACTGGCAGAGATTATGGACCCAGGGAGGGTTGGCGCTGGAGACTTGGAAAAACTCACCGGATGTTTTGTTTATTCCTGCCCACGTGGTGCCGTTTCTAAAGAATCCACGTGTGCCAGTGGTAGTCACTGTGCACGATTTAGGACTAGAATATTTGCCGAATTACAAGAACTGGAAAGACAAACTATATTTAGGTTGGATAATGGAGCGTTTGCGGGCTAGATTAGCAACACATATTATTGCTGTGTCGGAGGCGACGAAGAGAGATATCATTCAAAAGCTTGGAGTGCCGGAGGGAAAAGTGAGCGTGGTATATGAGGGCGTGGATGAGAAGTTTCAGCCAAAGGCTGATCGGCCTTTGGGCAAGTCAGACTTGCCTTTGGCCGAAAAAGTTGAGGAAATTAGTATGGTTAAGAATAGGTATGGGATTGAGGGAGAGTATATTTTGTTTGTAGGGACTGTCCAACCGAGGAAGAATTTGACCCGATTGATTGAGGCATTCTCTATGATCGCGAATAACTACGAATCGGCGGCTACAAATGACTACAAATCTATTTGTAGCAAGTTCGATATTCATTCGTTGCAATTAGTAATAGCAGGTAAACTTGGTTGGAACTATGGTGAGATTTTAGTTGCGCCCAGGAAGTTCGGGGTTGACCCGCCTGCCGGCGAGGCAGGAGATAAGGTTAAATTTTTAAACTATGTTCCCGCTGATGACTTACCTGCTTTATATGCTGGCGCAAGGGCTACCTGTTTGCCAAGCTTGCATGAGGGGTTTGGCCTGCCCGTTTTAGAGTCAATGGCGGCGGGCACGCCAGTGGTTGCTAGTAATGCTTCTTCTTTGCCAGAGGTGGGTGGGCAAGTGGCCGAGTATGTGGATCCGTATGATGTTAATGATATTGTCCGCGGAATTAGGAGAGTTCTTTCTTGGGATAATGATGAGCGTCAGCACCGAATTGAGCAGGGGGAAAAATGGGCGGCGCAGTTTACCTGGCGCCGCGCGGCGGAAGAAACGCTGGGTGTTTTGGAGAGGGCGGTGGCCTAGAAACTGTTATGTATGACGACTAGCGCCCCGTCCATTAAATCTTGATTAACCACCAGTTAGCGAATGCTCGTAGCTGTAGCGGCGGCACCACGGTATGCCACGTCCACGGCATGCCGCCATGGCGTGCATACCGACACAAAGCTATGCACTACGCAATGCTGTATAGCGTTGGCATTGCGTAGTGGTGTGATCGCCATGGCATGCTTTACCCTCGCGCCAGAAAAAGCCACGTTCGTCAAAGTTTAGCCGATACAAGCAAGATCTCCCAATCAAGACTCTGTGAATCGAGTACGACCAGCCGGATCATTTTTTTTGCTTCTTTTCCTTTAATACCAACCTTACGAAATTTATTAAGGCTATTTGGCGGCGCCAGCGCCAGGGTTGGGTGATAAGTCTCCAGAGCCATTCTATGCCGAGGTTTTGGAATAATTTAGGGGCGCGTTTTTGCTTACCAACAACAAAATCAAAAGCCCCGCCTATGCCTATGGCTATTTTAATTGGCAATTGTCCGAGATGTTCACTAATCCATTTTTCCTGCGTAGGAGCGCCATAGGCAACGAAAAGTATGTCAGTGGGGGGGATTCTATATTTGCCAGTTGTCAAATGCGGGTCCTGATTGCTGGCACCCGTAATGCTGAGTTTGGAATATTTGCTTTTCATATTTATGGCAGTTTGGCTGGGAATGTGTTCTTCGCCGCCGAGAAAGTAAACAGACCAGTTTTTTTGTGCTCCTTTCCGGCAAAGTTCGACCATAAGATCTGTTCCGGTGACGCGTTCTTTTAAAACCGGTTTGAAAAAGGGTTCAACCCTATGTAAGATTTTAGATGCCCAGATGATACCAGCTCCATCCGGCGTGGCCAAATCGGCCTGATTGAGAATTTCTTTAAATTCTTTATCTTTTTGAGCGAGTATTATGTGTTCGGGATTGGGGGTAACGATTTGGTGTTTTTTCCCGTCAGTAAGCATGTTTTCTATGCAATTGATGGCTTCTTTCATGGTTACTGCATCAATCTGTACCCCGAGGATATTAACTTGAGCGCGTGTTTTTGTACCTTTGCCCATATTTGTATTGTAGCATGGTATAATCAAATGGTAATCGGGTAATTGGTGATTTGCTCCCCCTCGGCAAGTTCGGGTTCGCGGTAATTAACCCATGCGTTGACTGTCAATTACTCAATCGCTCAATCGCTCAATCGCTTGATAACTCAGTAGTTAATTTTATGCCCAAAAACGTTTCCCTCATTAACCAATTCGAAGATTTTCTTTTTACTTCGCCCTCTAGGAAAACTGAGGAGAAGTTGAAAATTTTATTGATTGCGGCAGAAATAACGCCTTATGCGGAAAGGGGCGGGCTTTCTCATGCGGTAGGTGATTTGGCCCGGGCGTTGCTTAGGCAGGGACATGATGTTCGGGTGTTTATGGCAAAGTTCGGAGTGATTGATGAGGATAATTATCCTTCCGAGATGGTTTGTAAGGGCCTCAAAGTGCCTACGGATAATGAAGAACGCCCCGAGTTAATTTGCAATGTCAAATTGCACCAGTCACCTTCGGGGCTAGCGGTTTATTTTTTGGAAAATCGCGAGTATTTTGAGTTGCGAGCAAATGTTTATGGTTATTCTGATGATCCTACCCGTTGGGCACTTCTTTCCCGCGGCTGTCTGGAATTTTTGAGTAAGCATTCAGAGTGGATTCCTGATGTGATTCACTCTAACGACTGGCATACAGGACAGATACCTAATTGGTTGAGGACGGCCTATGATAAGTCCCCGAAGCTTTTTGGGGTGGGCTCCGTCTTTTCTATTCACAACCTACAATATCAGGGAAACTTTGATCATCGTAATGTGCCGGAGTTGAAGATGGATGATGGTCGCAGTCCGATTGCAGATCTCTTCTCGGAACGGTTATTATGGCAGAATTTTTTACGCCGAGCAATTATTTATGCGGATGTTATCGCGACGGTTTCTAAGACCTATTCTAAAGAGATCTTACGTCCGGAATATGGCGAGTGTTTAGAAAAATTACTTTTGGAGGTTCGTAGCAAATTAAATGGGATTCTAAATGGTATTGACTATGACGAACTTAATCCGGTTACGGATAAGCTTTTAAAGACGAATTATGGTATCAGGACATTAGATAAACGATTAGAAAATAAGGTTGCCTTGCAGGAAGAATTTGATTTGCCGGTAGATAAGGATATTCCTGTTTTGGGTTATGTGGGCCGGATTGATGAACAAAAGGGATTGGACTTGCTAGCTGAAGTGTTAGAGCCGCTATTAAAAGATTTCAATATTCAGTTTGTGATTTTGGGGGGTGGTGATGGGGGATTGACGGCAATGTTCCGTAAATTACAGAACGAATTTCCGCAGAAAGTCGGGGCGCATCTCATGTATGATCCTTCTCTGCCGCGTCTTTTTTTCTCTGGTTCTGATATGATGCTTTATCCCTCGCGGTTTGAGCCCTGCGGGATAGTGCCTATGGAGGGGATGCGCTACGGGGCGGTGCCAATTGTAAGGGCCACCGGGGGACTGGCGGATACAGTGGAACAGTTTGATCCGGCGGAGAATACGGGAACAGGATTTGTTTTCCAGGATTTCAACGCTTGGTCTCTGTTTGCTCAGATTATCCGGGCCCTGGAGATATATCGACAGAAAGAAGTTTGGCGGGGAATTCAGGAAAGAGCAATGACTCAAGATAATTCCTGGGCCGTTCGAGCCAAAGAGTATGTTGAGGTTTATCGCAAAGCAATTCACCTACGCAATAAGCAGTTAGTAGAGGAGGAGAGGGTGGGGGAGGAGAGGGAGGGAGAGAAAGTATAAGCTTTGACCTTTTTCGAGTTCGGATGACATTTATGCATAAGTGAAAAAATAGAGAAATTTCTAATTTCGCTTCTTGTCTTTTTTGATCAGATAGGAAATTATTTTGAAGTCCGAAAAACCGCTAAACTTCAGTGATTGCCTAATTACCTAATTAACCAATTAACCAATTAACTCTCTATTAATCATGCTTTTTTCATTCTTTCTCCATTTTTATCAGCCCTATTTCCAGCAGGAGGATATTTTGGAGCGCGTAGTTAACGAATCCTACCGCCCGCTGATGAAGATTTTTAAAGATAATCCTCGGGCGCGAGCCACGTTTAATATTAGTGGCGCTTTAGTGGAATTGCTGGATCAAAAAGGGTATCGAGATGTGTTGGACGCGTTAAAAGAGTTGTTGGAGAGAGGGCAGGTGGAGCTAACGGGAAGCGCTGCTTACCATGCCTTTTTGCCTTTATTGTCTAAGGAAGAGGCTATCAGGCAGATTGAACTGAATGATGTTTTCTTAAGAGGGCAGTTTGGGGGGTTGTATCAGCCGAAAGGCTTTTTCTCTCCCGAGCTGGCTTTTGATTATCAGACGGCAAAAATTGTTCGTGACCGCGGGTACGAATGGCTTGTGGCGCCGGAGTTAGCCTACGGTTCTCAGCCAGCTTGGCCAAACAAGACTTTTTATCTGGAAGAAGTTCCCGGATTAAAGATATTCTTTCGTCATAAACGAGCTAGTGTTTTAATATTGGCAGGGATTTCTCGCACGGCGGAGTCACTTTTGAAGGTGGACTTGGAGGATTTAGTTAATCAAGATATCTACATTTTGGCGGTTATGGACGCGGAAACCTTTGGTCATCACCGGCCAGGGATGGACGATTTCCTAGAAGAGATTCTTAAATTGGAAAGTTTTAGGTCTATAAAGGTTTCGGAAATTATAGAGCGCTTTGGAGAGTCGGAGAAAGTGAGTGTTCGAGAGAGCTCTTGGTCGAACGAAGAACAGGACTTCTGGCTGGATAAAGAGAAAGGCGTTGTTTCCCAAAACCCTTTTTTGTTGTGGAAAGATCCAAGCAATCCCATTCATCAATTGCAGTGGGAGTTTGCCGGATGGGTAGTTGGCTTGGTTAAAGAAAAAGCCTCGGGGGAGAGTCGGTCGCGTCATGCTTTAGATAAAGCCCTGGGCAGTGATCAGTTCTGGTGGGCGAGTGCCAAGCCCTGGTGGAGCTTAGAGATGATTGAGGCGGGAGCTTTTCGTCTTAAAGAGCTTGTTGAAGAACTTCCGCGTGTTACCGAGGAGCAGAGGCGGAAAGCAGGGGAATACTATCGGAGGATTCTGGAGCATGCTTTTGATTGGCAGAGGACTGGGAAGATAAGAGATGCGTATCGGAAAGCTGGGGACTGGAAATCAACACCGTTGAAAGAGAGGACGCCGCCGGATTGGTATAATCTGATAATTTTGGAGTTTGAGGACGAAATGAAAAAGGCGGCGGGAAATCGGGAGTTTGAAAAAGCTATTAAGTGGCGAGACGCGCTAATAAAACTTAAAAAAGGCACGGACATTTACGATGTTCTGCATGTGGTGGACGATTTACAAACGGTACGAAAGATTCCTTCTTTAAAGGGTGTTGCCGATCACAAGCCGGAAGAAATTTCGGAGTTTGCGAGAGAACACTTCATCAAAGGGGATTAAGTTATTGGGTAATAAAGTGATTAAAACGATCAGGCCTAGCCAGAGTAAATTGCGATAGGTTCTACAGGTGTCATGTGAAAAAATCAGAATACATCATCCTTTTAGAATGGTGATGGTTGAATTAGTCCCTTTGTTGTTTAGTTAACTCAATCGCTTATGAAAATTGCTCAAGTAACTTCTTTAATAGAAAGTGTTCCTCCTCTGCATAATAATGGCTTGGAATTCATTGTCCATTTTCTAACCGACGGCTTAGTGGATAAGGGACATGAGGTTACTCTTTTCGCTACTGGTGATTCTCAGACCGATGCGGAGTTGACTGCGGTGTGGCCAAAGGCAGCTTCTCGAGATGTTCTAGCAAAAGATATTTCCCGGGGCATATTTAGTAAATGGAGCCACGAAGCTGCCTTTTTGCGCGCTGATGAGTTTGATATTATTCATACTCACGATTTTTACGGGATGTCTTGGTGTTTAATGCCTGCCCCTTTGGTGATGACGGTTCACTGTCCGGCGGGGGATTATGAAGAGTACAAAAAGAAATTCCCAGTTAACTACTGGCCTTATTTTAAACAATTGGAGAACAAACTTAAAAACGGCTATACAGTTTTTGTTAGTGAAAGCCAGCGCAGCCATTTTCCGTCTGGTAGGCATCATTATGTCGTACACAATGGAGTGCCGGTGGAAGATTTCTCGTTTAGTGATAAGCCGGAAGATTATTTTGTTTTTTTAGGATACATTTCGGAAAATAAAGGGCCGCACTTGGCGATACAGGCGGCTGATGCCGCTGGCGTAAAGCTTAAAATAGCCGGAAATAGATTTTTGAACAAGGCGTTTTTCAATGAGCAGATGAAACCTTTTCTGAGGGCTGGAAGGATTGAATATCTAGGATCGCTAGGTTATGAGGAAAAAATTAGGCTTCTTAGGGGGGCAAAAGCAGTGTTCGTTCCTATTCAGTGGAAAGAACCGTTTGGATTGGTAATGATTGAAGCAATGTCCTGCGGAACTCCGGTAATTGCCTTAAACCGCGCGTCAGTGCCGGAAATTGTCGTGGATGGTAAAACAGGCTTTATTTGTAATAGTGTTGATGAGATGGCGGAAGCGGCAAAAAATATTGACAAGATCAGTCGTTTAGAGTGCCGCCGCCACGTAGAAAAAAACTTTTCAGTGGGAAAAATGGTGGAGGGGTATGAGAAGGTGTATGAAAGGATAATTAGCGACTTCCAAAGAAGGTTTAAAAAGTGATAATTGGCTCTGAATAAAATACCAAATCACAAATTCCAAACTACAAACAAATACAAAATTCCAATATCTAAATTCTAAACATTTTGGATTTGGGATTTTGAATTTGGACATTGTTTGTTATTTGGTGCTTGGTTATTGGAATTTATTATGCGAATTGGAATTTTTTGTACCAACAACTTTACCTATCCTTTGCCTGAAGGGGTTATTTATGCCAATCAGAGTGTCGCGGGCGCGCTGGCGGATGCTTTGGCGGAAAGAGGCGAAGATGTAACTTTGTTTGCTCCGGAAGGTTCAATAACTAAGGCTAAACTAATAAACTTTGGCATGAAGCCTTATTCTGATTCTACAGTGCATTCTAAGTACTCTGATTCGTATTTTTACGAGCATATCATGGTTGCCAAGATATTCAGGTATGCACTTAAGAACAAATTAGATATTATTCACGCGCATCTGCGTCCCTTTTCGGTGATTCCAGCGGCGGCGGTAAGTGGGGTCAAGACGTTGCTGACGATTCACGACAATCTCTATTATCCCGCTTACGAATCACTATCTTTGTCTTATGAATTCAAGAATATTCAATATGTGGCTCTTTCGGAAGCACATCGAAGAACGCGGACTGATGCGCCTTGGGCGGGGGTGGTGCATAATGGGATAGATTTAGAGAAGTGGCGGTATAATCAGGGTAGGGGAGAGTGTCCAGAGTGCTCGGGGTGCTCAGGATATTTGTGTTTTGTGGGGCGGTTGATGCCGGATAAGGGTGTAGATGTTGCAGTACGGGTAGCTTTGCAGACTGGTCTGCCGCTAAAAATTGCTGGTTCTATTTATAACGAGGATAAGGAATTTTACGAAACCAAAGTTAAACCGAATTTGAGTGAACAGATTGAATATCTCGGAAGTATTGGGCCAAAAGAGGTGGAGAAGCTTTATCGTGGTGCATTGGCTCTATTGATGCCGATATCTTGGGAAGAGCCGTTCGGGCTGGTAATGATTGAGGCGATGGCTTGTGGTACGCCGGTTATTGCTTTCAACCGCGGGTCGGTGCCGGAAATAGTTGTTGATGGTAAAATTGGTTTTATTGTGAAAAATGAAAAGTTGATGGTGTCCGCAGTTAAGAAAATTGGTACAATAAACCGAAGCAAGTGTCGTGAGTGGGTGGAAGAGAAATTTAGTGTGGAGAGAATGGCGGAGAATTACCTAGGGTTGTACAGCAAGTTATTGAAACATTAAGCTTTGGAAGTCTTTTGGGTATTCATCAATGTTTTTAAATCACAAATTACAAATTCCAAATCACAAACAATATCAAAATTCAAATTCCCAATGACCCAAACTCACAATTAGTAGGTTTATTCCGCAAGAATGGTGCAATTTGTTGTTTTGAGTTTTGGACATTGTGATTTAGAATTTGTTTGGAATTTGGTGCTTGGAATTTGGTATTTTTGAGTCTCATGTACAACATCTCTTTATTACTCCACATCTACCAACCTCCTACTCAATTTCCCGAAATTACGCGGGAAATTGTGGAACAAAGCTACTGGCCGCTAGTGGGGGCGCTCAAGGAGGCTCCCAAAGCAAAGATCGTTTTAAACATTTGTGCCAGCCTTACTGAACAGCTAGACAAGTTGGGGTGCCAGGATTTGTTGAGGGAGTTTAAACTGCTCGCAGATGCCGGACGCGTTGAAATGACTGGCTCGGCGAAATATCATCCGCTTTTATCAAAGCTATCGCCGCAGGAGATTAGCCACCAGATTGCGCTTAATCGTGAGACCAATGAGCGTCTGATAGATGAGAGTTTTCGCCCAGCGGGGTTTTTCCCGCCGGAGATGGCTTATAGTTCCCATGTTGCTCGTGCGGTTGAACAAGCGGGACATTCCTGGATTATTGTAGAAGACTTTGCTTTCCCCGAGAGTCAAACTCGTCGGCGGGATGTAGTTTACCGCGTAGCGGGTACTAATCTTGATGTGGTTTTTCGGGATAAGGACTTGAGTTTAGGTTTGGCTTTTGGGAATTTGAAAACTCCCAAGGAATTTATGATGGCCATTAAGGATCAGAAAGATGGAGAATACTATATTCTGGCGATGGACGGGGAGACGTTTGGCCATCATCACAAAGGCGGTATTGAGGTACTGCGAGGCATTTTGAGTTTGTCGGAGGTAAATTGGTTGACGATTTCGGAATTAATTAAAGAGTACGATGGTGATCGTGAGGAAGTAGAAGTACTGTCTTCTACATGGGGGGCGATGGAAATTGGCTCTCGTTTGGAGCGTATTTTCCCTCGTTGGGATAATCCGGATAATCCGGTTCATGTTTTGCAGTGGCAGTTGTTCTATCTGGCTCTTTCGGTGATGTCGCGGTGTGAGCCTAGTCAGGAAGGTCATTTGGCGGCGCGGGCAGTTTTTGATAAAGCAATGCATTCGGATCATTTCTTTTGGGCTGGCGGTGATCCCTGCTGGCATCCGCAGATGGTGGAAAGGGGTGCGAATCTCTTGCGTGAGTCTATTGAGATTAATCCGGCATCGTTTCCTGAGGAGAGACAGAAAGCTGCGGAGTTGAAAAAAAGGATTGTTTCCTTAGGAAAGGAATTGTATGGGGAGGGTATAATTTTGGAATGAGTTTTGTCTTAGAATTACCCTCAGAAACTATTTCTTTGCAAGATGGGCAAAAGATTGCTGAACTCTACGACTTGGGTAGACTGAGAAACATTAGCGGGCTTTTTGGTGGATTAAGAGGGCGGGCATATCTAGTAGAAGCCGAAAAGGGGCGATTTGTTTTCAAGACTTATGGAGTTAAGTTTTCTCAGGATCAACTATTATCTTCGATTAACACCTTGCAGTTTCTAGATAAATTTGACCTTAAGGTGCCCAAGGTTTTTCCTACGAAGAATGATGCAGACATGCTTACTTATCAGGGTCCTAAAGAGAAGGAAAGGGGAATCATGTTGTCTTTTGTGCCAGGAAATTACCTAATGGAAGGGGAGGTGACAACAAAGAGTTTTCAGCAGGCAGCTTACGAAGTGTTGCGCTTGCACATTGCTCTAAAAGATTGTCCTGACGTTTCTTTTGAAAAGAAAGAGGATAGTTTGGAAAAGTGGGAGGACATTTTAGCTGGGATGGATAATTTAATTAGTGGCTTAAAACAGAGTGAGTTGGTCAAATTGGGAATTTCAAGAAAAGTTTTAGAAAGGATTAGATTGTTTTTAGAGAAGGGGTGTCGGGAGTTGAGTGAAAGTGATTTCGGAACTCATTACCAGCTGATTCATGGTGATTTGTGGAAAACTAATTTTATTTATGAAAAAGGAGAACTATCCGTGTTGGTTGATTTCGACTGGGTGGGCTTGGGGCTTATTGAGGATGATTGGGCTAAGTTTTTAGGAGAATGGATGTCAGTTTCCGTTGATGGTGTTGGGTGGAACGACTGTGTCAATTTTGTTATTGGTCGCGCGCGGAAAAATGGCGCAAAGTATTTCTTGAGCAAAAGACAATTGGAGCTACGGACTGTTGTGAGTTTGCTGCAATTAGCGGGAGATTTCCTAGGGGCGATCATTAAACGAGAGGATCCGGACGCATTATCTTGTGTCGGCAGATGGTATAATGAGCGTATTGAGAAGATAAAGTTCCTTATTCCTGATGGTTAGATATTTAATCTTTCGACATGGAGAAGCAGAAACAATCGGTCCTGATGAGACGAGGCCTCTGACTATGCGGGGTAGGGAACAGGCTGCGTGTTTGGGGCGGCGATTGTCTAGTTTTAATGCCAGTGTTTTTATTACCAGCCCTTTGTTGCGGGCTAGACAAACTGCTGAGACAGTCAACAAATATCTTAATTTAGATCTGCAAATAGATGAAAGGTTGAGAGAAGTAGGCAGCTACCGTATGTTTTACGAGATTGCCAGCGGGGAAGGGTATCAGAGAAGAAACACATTGGGGGATTTTAATCGTACTCAGTTAAAGCTGATTGAGTTTATAAAAGATGTTAGTGTACAACACGATGGCAAGACTATTCTAATCTCCGCCCATGGCAATATTATCCAGGCATTGTTGGCAATTACGATTGGGATAACTGATATTGATGCACTGAATAGATTAATTGTAGCTAACACAGGCCTAACTGTTCTGGAATGGCTTAAAGATGACAATTATCAGCTGGTAGTATTTAATGACACGAATCATCTTGGGGAGTTAATGTTTAGGTAAGGAGTTAGAGGGCGGTGTTTGAAATTTTTCTTGCCATTTCCTAAATTTAAACTTTAAGTGTAAAGTTCAAATTTCAAAATTCAAAACTACAACGTAAACCTCAAAGCTTTGAGATTTGCATTGTGGCTTTTCGTTTTGCGTTTTGAGGTTTGAGCTTTTAATCAGTCTAGAATTTTATCTTATGCCTAAGAAAGATCGTCAACAGCTTAAAGTGCTTTTCGCAGCTTCCGAATGTGCTCCGTTTGTTAAAGTCGGCGGACTTGGGGATGTGATTGGCTCGTTACCTCAGGCTTTAAGAGAACAGGGCGTGGATGCCCGAGTGGTTATTCCTTTTTACGAGGTTATTGATCGGATGAAGTTTAGTTTCTTGCCAGTGATGGAGTTTGAAGTGGAATTTGAAGGTAAGTATCACCCAGTTAAAGCTCATTTAAGTTATCATCCAGACTATCCCGACTTTAAAATTTTTCTCTTAGAGAATAAAGATTTCTTAGTAAAAGGAGGGGATATCGCTTTTGCGGGGACACAGGAAGAAATTCGAACTTATGCTTTTTTCTCTCAGGCGGTGGTGGCGTTGGTTTCCCATCTTGCCCATTGGTCGCTGGTTACCAAAAAGGGTGAGTCCTGGGTACCGGATCTTATTCATTGTCATGACTGGCACACGGGAATTATTCCCCAGCTTATTAAGACGTCTTATGGGCTAGACCCAAGTTTCGCGCGGATTAAAGTGGTTTTTACAGTTCATAATCTCTCTTATCAAGGAATTTCAGAGCCTGGCTTAGCCGATGCCCTAAATGACGCTCTTAAGGAGTCCCCGCTGGTTAAATGGGACTTGCAGGACAATAATGTAGATTTGCTACTTCAAGGCATTTTAGGTTCGGACATGCTCACTACAGTAAGTCCAACCTATGCCAAAGAGATTCTCACGCCAGAGTTTGGGGAAGGTTTGCAGGAGATACTCAAGGCTCGAGAAGGGCGGCTTAAGGGGATTCTTAATGGTATTGATTATCAGAACTGGAATCCGGCTAAGGATGAACGCCTATATCAGAATTATCAGTTTGAAAGTAATGGAGAGGTTGATAATATACAATCTGTTTTGCGGGTGCGGAGTGAGAATAAAAAGGAATTGCAAAAAAGGCTAGGTCTGCCGATTGATGAAAAAGCTTTTCTACTGGGGTTTGTTAGTCGATTGGATGGGAAGCAAAAGGGCTTGGATTTACTAGAAAGTTTAATTCAGACTTTCCCGCCGGCGGCCGGAGAAACCAATGTTCAATTGGTTATTCTTGGGACGGGCGAAAAAGAATGGGAGGAGCGTTTACAGCGTGCCGGTGAGAATAAAGAGCGGGTTTCGGTCAATATTGAGTTTGACTCGGAGTTAGCGCGGCGTATGTTTAGCAGTTGCGATGTGATACTGATGCCCTCGCGTTTTGAGCCTTGCGGTCTGCCGCAGATGATTGGGATGCGTTATGGCGCTTTGCCGCTAGTCCATGCTGTGGGCGGACTTAAAGATTCTGTGGAACACGAAAGAGATGGTTTTGTGTTTAGCACTTACACGCCGGAAGTGTTTATCAGTGCTGTTAAATTTGCTTACCAAGTGTTTCAAAATTCATCAAAATGGCAGAAAATGATGGCGGCGGCGATGAAAAAAGATTTTTCATGGGACCGTTCGGCTAAAGAGTATGTGAAAGCGTATGAGGAAGTGATTGGGTAAGATCAGCGCACACTTTTCTTGGTAGTAAGCTTTATTGTCAGAATACAATTACTATGATATCTAAGTCCGATGTTCATTTACAACGAGATCTAATTGAAACGGATGGTTCTGGTGCTACTGGTGTTGAGTCGGAAAGGAGACGATGGGAACCAAGTGAAGTTTTTGATCTTGTGCAAGGGACGCATGCGGAATTTCCGGCACTTTCCAGTTACCAATCGTTGCACAATCACCCGCGGGAAAGAGTGACGGATGCGGCGGAGCAATCTCATCGGGAGGCAGTTATCCAAACGGCTGGGTTTCATGCAAAAGTTGGAGGGCGACATGGTACGCTAGAACATTCTACGCGCCCTTTCCCAAAAGAATGGACTGGATATATGCATCAAGCATCTCAGCTGGCCGATCGTATTGCTCGTGGACAAGTAGATGATGCCGAATGGGAGACGATGGGAGTTAGTCCCGATCAAGGAGAGGGGATAAAGGCACAGGTTGAAGCGGCGTTTCGTGCGGTGTATGCGGGTCAGCCGGAGGCATTTGCTAGATGGACTGCCGATTCTCCGACATGGGATTTTGGAGGTAATTTTGGAAAGGCTAAAGACATACTTCCTGCCGCAATATGGGATATGCTTGTTGAGCAGGGGTATCGGCTAGAAATCCAAACAGTGGAGGACTTGGTGGAATCCGGACATCAAATAGAAGAAGCCGGGCTGTTAAAGGGACTTGAGCTTGATGTTTCTATAAAACGTCAAGGGGGAGATATATTAATAGGCTTTGAGCCTTCGCTTGAGCAGATAGACGAGTCGGGATTGAGGCTGGATTATTTGGTTGTTTCTGTTCATCCGCATAGTCTTTTGGTTGAGCGGGATATAGTAGACGATTCCGAGCTATTGTGTCAGGCTCATGAAAAATTATTTGTGCAATTTAGAACCGAAGCGCCACTGTCGCTTAAGGATAAACCAGTTGTTCTGGGCCATCCATTTTGGTTTCGAAAGGGTCTAAAGGACTCAAAGACAATGGAAACACACGAGACTTCAGGTATGCGAGGATTTCGAAGTATGAGCCGAGAGCAGAAGGAAAGAATAGTGGAAGCCGCCGTAGCTAACGATATTGCGTTTGAGATTAATTTAGACATCCAAAGTGACCCGCAGAGCATATATGATGGAGGTAAGAGAAAATCTTTGGCAAGGCTTCAAGATGCTAAGACAATGCAGGAAAATATTGCGGCGCTTGATCCTGAGTTTGTTGAACTTATGGTAGAACATGGCACCGCAATAACATTCGATACCGATCTTCACATTAAAGACTATCTGGATAAAATGCGCAGCAAAGCCGAAGCCGCCAGGCGCGGAGATAGAAGTCGGGAAAGTAAGGATGCTTTGAAGGCTGATGTGGAATATTCAGAAATTCAGGACTTGATTGACCCGGAAAAAGGCACGATGTATCGAGATCTTCCTGTAGCGTTCAGAAGGAGAGCGTACCAATTTGTCCGCACGTTACAGCATTTGCTAAACCAGGGCATACAACCCGAACAGATCCTAAACCTTAAGAGAGTATAGAAATGAAACGGGTGTTAATTAAATGTTCAGAATGTATGTTGAGGAGTAGTTGTTTTTTCTGCAACTCCTTGAGTAATTATATTATTAGTTGCCAAACTATCTTCCTTCGCTTCATAGAGTTTCTTGTTGACCGAGGGGATAATTTTATCTCCTGTTCTTTGCCCGATTAGCCATAAAACCTGTTCTTTTGTGTAACGCCTGTCGCCACGGGAATTGATACGAATAGGAGGTAAAATACCCTTTTTGCCCCATCTTTTTATAGTTAAAGGAGTCACCTGAAAAATTTTAGCGACCTGTTTTACAGTGAGGAGAGGTGGGTATTCGGAAAGAATATCGCTTAACATAGCAGACATAATATATCAGAAGGGGGCATATGGTGTCAAGGGGCGGGACAATCACCGTGGGACAGGTTGTGCTTATTCACCACATTGCCTGTTTTTAGGAAGGGGACCTGCCCCGACAGATGATTTGTCCAATATTTCTACTCTAACGATATTTCTGCGCCGGCTTCTTCAAGTTTTTTCTTAATCTTCTCAGCAAGCTCCTTATCAGCGTCTTCCTCGACGACTGACGGCGCCTCATCAACGAGTTCCTTAGCTTCCTTAAGACCCAAATTGGTCTTTATTTCACGCAATGCTTTGATTACTGGAATTTTTTTGCCACCATCGGACTTAAGAACAACTTTGTAGGAGGCTTTTTCCTCGGCGGCGGTGGCTTCCTGTCCATTAGCGCCGGTTACGGCAGTGGCCATAACTACGGGAGCAGATGCGGTAACACCGAATTTGTCTTCCATGGCTTTAACCAGCTGAGAAATCTGTAAAACGTTGAGGTTAGAGACACTATCAACAATACCTTGTAGTTCCTTGGAAAGGTTAGTGTCAGCCTCGTTTTTTTCTTTTGTCATGAATGATCACCTACTTTCTATATGAAACTCAATTAGTCGTACTGGGTGTTATCTGATCCTTATCACTAGCTTGCCTTAGAACGTTTATCAAATCCCTCACACCCGCTTGCATTACTCCTGCCAGATTTATTAAGGGTGACTGAATAGCATAGACAATTTGTGTGAGCAGGATTTCTTTAGTGGGCAATTGGGCTAGAGAGATAACTTCTTCTCGGCTTAGAGCGCGTTTTTCTAGGAAGCCACCTTTAATTTTAAGGTTTCCATTATTTTGGGTGTATTCGTAGAGAGTTTTAATGGGAGGGATGGGGTCTCCAGAGCAAAAGAGTGTGCTCGTAGGACCGATGGCTACTTCCTGCGTTAGCTCACCATAGATGGTCTTTTGGCAGGCAATGTTTATAAGCGTGTTCTTAGTTACCTCAAAATGACCGTCTTGGGCTTCGAGCTTATTGCGCAATTCCTCCATCTTTCGGGCGGAAAGCCCGGTAAAGTCAGAGAACACTACCGCGCTTGCGGGTTGGAGTCTCTCGACAAGATTATTCACGATTTGTTTCTTGCGTTCTGTTGGCATTCAATGAGAGCCAGAGAAATCGAGTGCAACGACGATTTCTCTGGTGCTCGAATTAATCCGCCACTGGCGGACGTGATCAATTGCTTTGTGAATATCGAAAACCGAAGAGGGTAGGGGAGTAGTAGCGTAGCGATTTCAGTATGAAAATAATTAAGCTGTCTACTCCGCCAGACCTGCCTGCCGGCGAGGCAGGGGCGGACAAGTGTGTATCTGCCAGCTGGTTTTTCCCTGCGCAGGCTATTTGACCCCACATAGCTTTAGCGAAGTGGGGGACCTGCGGTCTTCGGTAGATTTCAAAGCGATTCTATACTACAAATGAAATGTTGTCAAATTCTATTCTCCGATTTCAATCCCCATACTTCTTGCTGTTCCCATAACAATTCTGTCTGCCGCTTCAATGGATTTCGCATTCAAGTCCTGCATTTTTTGTTCGGCGACCTCGCGGATTTGCGCTTTGGTTACATGCCCGACCTTGTTTTTGTGAGGCTCGCCGGAGCCCTTTTCGATGCCAGCCGCCTTCTTTAGTAGCGAGGATACCGGTGGGGTTTTAATGACAAAATCAAATGAGTTGTTGACATAAACAGTCACTACGGCCGGGAGAATAGTGCCTTTTTGATCTTTGGTTCTTTCATTGTAGGCACGACAAAAGTCCATAATGGGCACGCCATGTTGTCCTAAAGCAGGACCAACGGGAGGGGCCGGAGTTGCTTCGCCAGCAGGAAGGTTAAGTTTTATGGTGGTTTTGATCTTTTTTGCCATAGGCTACATCTTACTCGCTTGACTCAAATCAATTTCTACCGGTGTTTCGCGCCCGAAGATGGATACTAGGACCGACATTTTTCCTTGTTCCTCATTAATTTCCTTTACAGTGCCAACGAAGTCGGTAAATGCGCCGCCAGTAACTTTAACTGCTTCCCCTTCACTAAACTTAGTTTTGTAAATAAGCGCCTTGCTTTGGGTAGTTTTCTTAATGTTCTGGATTTCCGATGGTGACAAGGGCGTAGGTTTATTACCTCGGCCCACAAGTCCGGTTACGCCGGGAGTCCGCTTGATTATAGACCATGTCGTATCGGTGATTTTCATTAAAATGAGTACATATCCGGGATAAAGGCGTTCCTTGATTTGTTTTTTCTCTCCGCCGCGGAATTCAATTTTATCTTGTGTGGGAACAAGAATCTCCTTGACCATGTTTCCCATGCCAAAAGATCGCAGATGTTTTTCTAAATTGTGCTTGACTTTATCTTCGTGCCCACTGTAGGTGTGAACCACATACCAGTTAAAGCCGCTTTCTAAGGGATTCTCGTTTTTTTTGCTTGGTTGTGGCTTGTCAGTTTGGTTTTTCATTTTTGACTTATCTGATTCCTATTTCTATCAATTTTGTCAATGCTACATCCAGAAGACTGATGTAAGCGCCTAGAATAATAATGACTGCAATAACAACAACGGTTAGCCTTTGGATTTCTTTGCGCGTGGGCCATTTAACGCGCTTAAGCTCTCCTCTAACTTGTTGCAGGAATATTTTAACTTGACTAGCGAATCTTAGCATATAGGACGGAATTCTACCATATCAACGAGACAGAATACAGTACTAGTTTTAATTTTGGTCACGCTCTTCTGTCCGCCAATCAGTGGGCTTGGTTTGGTGGCTTGCTCGGCAGTTTAGTGACCAAAGCGCTAAATTGTGTGGCGGGTTTCTGTTCATGGACAGAGGTTTGTTCGAGTGTTAATATTCTTCGTATGGAGGGGTCCACGATTGAAAAATCAGAAAAGCCGCAGTCGTCTGTACAGCATTGGTCTGTAGAGGAATCCCGTCGACGTATTCAGGGACTGGTAGAAGTTCAAGAGTCCGAGATTGGGGAGGAAGATGGCGAGAAGCAGGGATTGGAGTTTTCGGCAGAAACGCCGCGGGAAGAAAACGAAGAAAATCACATGATAGCAAAAGTTCCAGTAGCGGCGATACCTTCTGCGGCGACAGTCGCAGATATTACACAGCAGACAGATGATGATAGTCCTTTCGTTGATGAAGCAGAAGAAGAGAAGGCTCGTAAGGCAGGAATTAAAAAGGCAGTGTTTTGGTTGTGGGCGTGGTGGAAGAGGCAGAGGAAGAAATTGGCGTTGAAGGTATGATTTTTTTCAGAAAGTTACCTAGTTACCCAATTATCCAGTTGCCCGCTTTCTATGTCTAATAATATTATTTTTATGGTTATCCTTGTTCTACTCGCCTTTGCTGTATTCGTCGGTGTTATCGCCTATTTTATCTATTGGTTAAAGTTTCATGGACGAGAAAAGATTTCGTTAAAGTATAAATTTCTAGAGATTAAAATGCCTAAGGAGAATGAGATTGAGATTAATGTTGCCGAACAACTTTTTTCTAATTTACATGCTTTGTCTCGCGGCGGCGGATTGATGTCTTCCGAACCTGGAATGGCGTTTGAAATTTTAGGGGAACACGAAAGTATTCGCTTTATAATTGCTGTCCCCCGAGATTATGCGAGCTATGTGGAGGAGCAATTGCACGCGGCGTATTCGGAAGCAGAAATCACCGAGATTGAGGAGTACAATATTTTTCCCAAAGAAGGCAAAGTAGCTTTTGCTGAGCTTAAGTTATCTGGCCCGCCATACTATCCTCTGCGAAGCTATGAGGATTTGGCGATGGATCCTTTGAATCAGCTTACGACAGGTTTGAGTAAGTTAGCTCAGGGCGAGGCGGCGGTGGTTCAGGTTTTAGTTACTCCGGCTGGGGATAGATGGCGAGGCAAGGGGCAGAGTTTTGTGAATAAGGCTAATATGCCGGCCAAAGAAGGGGAGTACAAACCCAGGGTAGATTCAAAGATCCTAGAGGCAGTGTCTAATAAATGTTCTAAGGTGGGGTTTAATACGGTGATACGGTTAGTTTGTGTGAGTAGAGATGCTATGCGGGCCCAGCAGTGCCTTTCAGAGTTAGCCAACAGTTTCAGCCAGTTTGGTCAACCACATCTGGCTCGCCTTTCTCGTAAAAAGATTTGGTTTAAAAAAGCCTTTATGAATGCTTTCATCTACCGCTATCCTCCTCGTTTCGGCAAACCTTCAGTTCTTAATGCAGAGGAGCTGGCGACGATTATGCATTTTCCAAATCAGAATGTTAAGACACCGCATATTAATTGGCTTTTATCTCGAACTTCTGAGGCCCCACAGGGGTTACCAGAGACAGGCTTGTATTTGGGCAAAAGTGTTTTTAGAGGGCGGGAGAGAAAAGTCTTTATGGGAAAAGATGATCGGCGGCGGCACATGTATATTATTGGGCAAACGGGTACGGGTAAAACCCAATATTTAAAGTTTTTAGCTCAGCAAGACATTATGAATGGACATGGGTTGGCTTTTATTGATCCCCACGGCGAGGACGTGGAAGATTTGTTGAATATGGTGCCTAAAGAACGGGCCGAGGATGTGGTTTATTTCAATCCGGCGGACACTGACCGGCCAATGGGACTAAATGTTATGGATGTGGAGGGAGAGGATTCTGCACATAAGGTTGTCAACTCGTTTATTGCTTTGCTGTATAAACTGTATGACCCTAACCGCACTGGTATTATGGGGCCTATCCTGGAGCGGGCGATTCGTAATGTTATGCTTACGGCGATGTCCGAGCCGGGTAATTCCTTGGTGGAAGTTTTACGTCTCTTGATAGACCCAGACTTTGCCAAATCTAAAGTTCCGTTGATTAAAGATCCTATGGTTAAACAGTTCTGGACTAAAGAGATGGCTCAAACATCGGACTTTCACAAATCGGAAAAGCTGGGATATTTTATTTCCAAGTTTGACCGATTTGTGACGGAAAAATTAATGCGCAACATTGTGGGTCAGTCAAAGAGCGCGTTCAATTTTCGTGAGATTATGGACTCGCAGAAAATTCTTCTGGTTAATTTAGCCAAGGGACTAATAGGGGAGGAAAACAGTCAGTTTTTGGGGCTAATGATTGTTCCTCAAATTCTTATTGCGGCGATGTCCCGGACAGATATCCCGCAGGAAGAACGTAAGGATTTTTATCTTTATGTGGACGAGTTCCAAAATTTTGCTACCGACGACTTTGCTGAGATTCTAGCCGAGGCGCGTAAATTCAGGTTAAATTTGCAAGTGGCTAATCAGTACATGAGTCAGATAGACGAAAAGATTAAAGATGCGGTTATTGGCAATGTGGGAACAACGGCTTCTTTTAGGATTGGTGTGGATGACGCGACTTATTTAGAAACACACTTTGAGCCAGTGTTTACGAAAAATGATTTATTGAACTTGCCAGTGGGGCGAGCTTATCTAAAACTTTTACAAGGCGGTCAGCCGACTAAGCCATTTTCCATGACCACGGACTGGAAGGCAATGTGCGCGGTAGAGAGAAATAAAGAGTTGGGAAATATGATAAAGGAGCTTTCTCGTATGCGGTATGGCAAAGACAGAGCCTGGGTGGAGCAGGATATTATGACGCGGTCGGGGCTTGAGGAATAGTTAAAATTAGCCGCCGAGTTGAGCCCGGCGGCTGTTAGAGTAGAGAGGCGAGCGAGCGTCGCTACTTGGAGCAGTAGTAGCATACTCCATCGTGATAGCCGCGGCGACTTCCATTTGGCCCGCAGTCATCGAACTCTCTGCATATGCCACATCTTTTCCAAGTCCACCGGTGACCGTCCCATCCTCCGGTGATGGAGCGAATCCCGCACCACCAAAGGTGAATATAGAGCCACTCAAAGATGGTTTTGGGAGGGTAACTCCAGACAAGATGACGTTTTCTTATCGCTACCAGTCGTGACCTTTTCTTTTCCTTTTTCTTTTTCACTGTTCCCTTCCTCTTTTTTTGTTTATGTCCCGTTTTCTCTTTTTGAGGGTTGTTACAGAGGAGCTAAAGAGACTTGTGGCTCATTTGCCTGAGAGCCGCATGTGCCTTTTTATTGCATTTAGGCAAGTATTGCAGTTAACGATGACGTGTGTAGTCACATATTCGACTTTGCACAAATGGTCGAGCATTTTTATGGCATTTCGCACCTTCGCATTGGTTGCCCGACCAATTCCGAATCCGATTAACAACGCAATTACTGCTACAACCAGGTAATCCATTTCCCCCTCCGTTATTTTCTAGATTGCCAGCATTGTCTCATAGCGGCCACGACTTGTCAAATTACAATGTTTTGATAGAGGGTTTAACCCTCTACGAGGGTTAAACCCTATGTTACGGAGAAAATTTATTTTAAGAAATAGGCATTGAAATAAGGGTCGCCCCTATGGCGCCTCAATCGCTTGCTGGTTCAGTTACCCAGTTACCTAATTACCCACCTGCCAGAGGCAGGTAAAATTACCAAATTACCAGCTCACTATGCTAATATTGG
>Ga0180007_10002180_pt1 | contig 23936 bp, 28 predicted proteins | sample MM_PC_MetaG_FD_121122 | JGI IMG/M metagenome (GOLD analysis project Ga0180007, IMG submission 121122) | Groundwater microbial communities from the Aspo Hard Rock Laboratory (HRL) deep subsurface site, Sweden - MM_PC_MetaG | ecosystem: Environmental > Aquatic > Deep subsurface > Groundwater... | reverse complement strand
TTCTTTTAGGTTTTTCATTTCTGGTCCATCTCCAAGAATTATTAATTTACTCCCTTCAGGGTGATCCCCTTGGGGATTGTTTTTGAGATCAGCCATTGCTTTTATTAAAACATCCACATTTTTATGGCTCAATAATCTCCCTGCAAAGATTATATCTGAATGCTCTTTTGATGGTTTTACTGAATTTATTTCTTTAATATCAATTGCATTTGGAATAACTTTTATTTTATCAGGATTTACTTTTAATTCATTAACTAATTTATTCTTAGTGTCTTCTGAAACAGCAATTATTTTATTTGGGAGTTTAGAAGCTAATTTTTCAATCCAATAACCAAAAATTCCTTTTATCTTTCCAAGATAATTTTGCCAATATCCTTTACCCCAAACTTCATGCCAAGTTATGATTAGGGGTCTGTTTTTTATTAAGCAGGCAAGTTTTGCAGGCCAGAGATGAAAATAAACCATATGATCTGCATCCAAAACATCAAAATCTTCTTTTATTAATTTAAATGCAGAAAATCCAAATTTAATCCCTTGTTTTATACTTCTTCTATTTTTTTCATACAAAGGCAACTCTTTACAAATTCCATGAAGATAAAATCCATTTTTCTTAATAATATTTTCTCCTTCCCAAAATTTCATAGTATAGAAATAAACTTCATTATTTTTAGAAAGCTGTTTAGCTAAATCATAAGACCTTGTTTCTTTTCCACCTTTATTATAAGGATAAATAGAATCAGATACAAAAGCTAGTTTCATCTCCTACCTCTCTGGCTTCCAGCCTATATTTCTTATTAACATTCTTGTGATTTTCAAGCCATCTGAAATTGGGGCAAGTTTTGATTCACCATGTCTTGGATCATAGGTTATAGGAACAGAATGTATTTTATATCCAAGTTTTGCCATCTTAGTTATCATTTCAGCTTCTATTGCAAAACCATCTGATTTCAAATAACCATTAAAACTATCAACAACTTTCTTTTTCCATGCAAAATATCCTGTACATGTATCTGTAACATTTGCTCCATAAAACTTTCTAACCATAAATGTAAAAAACCAATTAGCCAATCTATGAGAAGAACTCATTGCATTTCCATTCATATTTCCTTCTAATCTAGAACCCACAACCACATCTGAAAAATCACTTTCAAGAGGCTCAATCAAACGCAAAATTTCTTTAGGTTTATATGTATCATCTCCATCAAGCATTACAACATAATCAGTATCTTTACTTATATTCTTAAAAGCAGTTCTTATAGCATTTCCTTTTCCCTGCCTCTTTTCTACAATAACTCTGGCTCCTTTTTTCCTTGCAATTTCTCCTGTTTTATCATGAGAATTATTATCCATTACCAAAACTTCAACATTATAACCTGCTTTTTTTAATTTTTCTTTAGGAATTTCATCAATTACCTTTCCAATGCCTTTTTCTTCATTATAACATGGGATTATGATGGTTATCTTCTTCATAGAATTAAAGTATAAATAGCATTTATAAAGATTACTAAATGTAATTGAGGAGTGATAAATAAAAAGAGATAAGAATTAATTTCTATTCATCTTTGAAAAGAAGATGACAAAGATTTATAAACACATGTTAAATATAATAAACATATGTTAAATATAATTAACAACTTAGCTCCTTTTTTTGAGGATTGTTATAGAAGAGTAAGTGTAAGAGAATATTCAAAGCTGATTAAAGTTTCACCTCCAACTGCTTCAAAGATTTTAATGGAATATCACAAAGAAGGGTTATTGAAAAGGCAAAAAGATAGAAACTATTTATTTTTCTTTGCAAATATTGAAGATAAATTATTTAGAGATTTATCAAAAATATACTGGAGAATTAAACTTAAAGATGTCTTAGAATTGCTTGAAAAAAAACTTATTAATCCCATAATAATACTTTTTGGTTCACTTTCAAAAGCAGAAATTACTCCTGATTCAGATATAGATATTGCAATAATTTCAAATAAAAAGGAAATAAATCTTAATGATCTTGAAAAAAAATTAAAAAGGAATATACAATTATTTTGGTTTGATTCTTTTGATAAGATAGATAAAGAGCTTAGAAACAATATTTTAAATGGGTATAGATTATCTGGGAGAATAAACCTTTAATGGATTGGAAAGAGTGCTGGGACAAAAAAATTGTGAAGAATGTCGGCAAAGATGAAGATTTAATAAAATCCTTGATAAAATCAAGTGAAAATAAAAAAAAGACTTACGAAAGAATTAAAATAGATGATATAACTTCTTCTTCAATGATTTCACTTGCTTATGATTCACTTAGAGAATTAATAGAAGCTCTTTCATTAAAAGAGGGGTTTAAAATATACAATCATGAATGTTACACTTCATTTCTAAAAGAAATTATAAAAGACTCAGAATTAGGAGAAAAATTCGATAATATAAGAAAAATAAGAAATTCAATAAACTATTATGGAAAAGAAATTTCAATAGATGAATCTATTAAGATAATAAAAATAATAAAAGAATTAAAGGAGAAAATAAAAGAAATGTTAAAATGAAATACATCTTTATTGCAGGGATAATTATCTTGGGAATTTTCCTAGGAGTTTTATACTTTATTCCCTTAGGAATTGAGCCATTAACAGAATTGTATTTTGAAAATCACACTTCTCTTCCAAAACATATTTTCTTAGATAAACCATACAATTTTTCCTTTACAGTTCATAATTTAGAATATCAAGATGTTGAATATTCTTACAATATCAGTGCTTTTGATGTTAATGATACATTCATGTTTGAACTTGATTCTGGGAGTATTTATCTTGTTAATAATGAAACAAAGACAATTTATGAGGATTTTTTAAAAAAAGAGCATTTTGATAAAATGAAAATTAATATTAATATAAAGAAGAATTTAATTGGAGAGCCAGAATTTAAGAAAAAACTCTGGTGGCCAGACCCAAATTATCCAATGGAAATTAATATTCATTTTTGGATAGAGGAAATTGTAGGAACTACTATAACAATCATTCCTGATTAATACTAGTCCTAAAAAATAACAAAATTTAAATAGGGCAATTCTCTTGCGAAAACATGATTAATAAAAAAATATTAAGTTTGGCAGTTTTAAGTGTATTAGTGATTTTTTCAATCAGCATGATAAGTGCGAAAATCCTTGTTGCTGGAAAACTTTATAATTCTGATTATAGTGATACTGTTGCAGATACTAATGTTACTGTATGGTGTGATGCTGATTACCTAGATACAGTAAGTCTTGCTGATGGGACTTATGCTGTTGTTTTTGATGTTAATAGCTGTGTTTTAGTTAATATAGTTACAACTGCACCCAATTATATGAAAGTAGTTATGGCTTTGCCAAATGAACCTGTAGATGATACTGATGATTCTTCTGCAAGCGGAGGTTCAGGTGGAAATTATGGGGCTAGATTTTATTTATGTGGAAATAATGTTTGTGATTCTGGGGAAACAGCAAATACTTGTCCTGAAGATTGTTTAGTTATTGAAGATAATGAATCAGATTTTGAAAAATTAATTAAAAACTTAAACACTCCTGAAGATGATTCTAATTTTATTTCTAAAATTACTGGTGCAGTGACCGGGGTTTTAAGCACAACAAAAGGAATTATTATAATTATCTCTATATTTGGGCTAATAATAATTGCAATTGCTGTTATTTCTTTTAAAAAAAGAAAAAAGGTAGTAGAATAAAAACTTTTATAAATTTCCTTAATTCTTAAAAAAGATGACAAATAATGATAAGGTTCCAGAATTGACAAATAAAGAATTTGAAGATTTTAGCAACAAAGGGCTTGTTTTTATTGATTTTTTTGCAGAATGGTGTATGCCTTGTTTAACTATGACTCCAATAATTGATGAATTAAGTGACAAGTTTAAAGGAAAAATAAAGTTTGGCAAGGTTAATGTTGGAGAAAATCAAGAACTTGCACAAAGATTTAATGTTAGTTCTATTCCGAATTTTGTTCTTTTAAAAGATGGTGAAATTGTTGAGCAATTTATTGGCTCTATTTCAGAAGAAGAATTAGAAGAGAAATTAAAAAAGTTTTTGAAGTGATAATTTTATAAATCAAAATTCCTAATGATTTTTATGGCTCCGTAGCTCAGCCTGGTTAGAGCACTGGACTTTTAATCCAGGTGTCGAGGGTTCGAATCCCTTCGGGGCCATTATTATCTTTTAATTATCCCTTTGATATCAAAGTAACCTTTTTGCAATGGAATTGTGCTTCCTACTTTATCAATTTCTAGTAATTCCTTATAAGAAATTCTTGATTTTGGATAATATTCAAAAGTTACCTTATCACCAACTTCATAATTAGATGGTCCTGGAAGAATAAATTTGTTGGTCTTTCCATCTAGATCTTTTATTCTAATATTTTCAAATTCAAAATTAGCACCTCTGTTTCCCATGCCAATGGCAAAAGAATCTTCATCTATGCTTGTAATTTCTCCTAAAGATTTTATTGGAATAGAATCTGATAATTTACTTCTTCCACAACTTAAAAGAGTTAATCCTAAAAGGGTTGTTGCCAGTATTTTCTTCATAATTTAACAGAATAGAGTATATTTATAAGAATTGTTATATTTTGAAATACACAATATTTTTTAAAAAATCCTCTTAAAAACAAAAAGTTTATAAACCAAAATTTAATATCTTTTATTATTGGGAAGTTGTTAAAGTCTTAATTGTATTTTTAAACTCCCTAAAATTGTTAAGATGCATATTCTACAACCCAAACATTCCAAACTTAATGAAAAAGAGTCTGAAGAACTTTTGTCAAATTTAAATATTTCTAAATCTCAATTACCTAAAATTCTTTTGAGTGACCCTTGTCTGCCAGAGGGTTGTGATGTAGGAGATATAATTAAAATAGAAAGAAAAGAAGAAGACAAAGTAAATCTTTATTTTAGGGTGGTTGTATAATGAAACATCTAATTGTTAAAAGATATTTAGAAAAACATTCACTAGTTGAATCTAATATTACCTCTTTTAATAATTTTATTGAACATAGAATGCAGGAAATTGTCGACGATATATCAAAAACTATTGATGATGAAGATTTTGAAATTAATCTTGGAAAAATAAAAGTAGGAAAGCCACAGATTACTGAAGCAGATGGAAGCTCTTCTTTTATTATGCCCTTTGAATCAAGATTAAGAAACTTAACTTATTCTGCTCCAGTTACTCTTGAATTAACTATAAAAAAAGATGATCAAATTGATTCAGAAATTGTAGAAATTGGAAAGATTCCAATTATGGTAAAGAGTAATGCATGCAACACTCATGGATTATCAAAAGAAAAATTGATCGAAAATTTTAATGATCCCCTGGATCCAGGAGGTTATTTTTTAATAAAAGGAAATGAAAGAGTTATGGTAATGGCAGAAGACCTTGCAGAAAATCAGCCGTTTATTGAAACTAATTCAAAAGGGAATTTAATGTTGAGATTGTTTTCATTAAGAGGAACATATAGAATACCAACAACAATTTCAGAAAATAAAGATGGATTATTTGAGGTTTCATTTAGCAGATTTAGAGATTTGCCGGCAATAGTAGTTTTAAAAGCATTAGGTTTAACAAAAGAATCTGATATTGCCAATTATCTTGGAAAAGAGACAGATAGTGTTATTGTTAATCTTTATGAATTTGTAAATCTGGCAACAAGAGAAGATGCAATGATGTATATTGCTGAACAAACAAATTTACAAGGAACAAAAAAAGAAATTCTTGACAGAGTAAAGCAAAGAATTGATTCTTATTTGTTTCCTCATATCGGCCAAAAAAAAGAAGATAGAATAAAAAAAGCTGTAACTTTATGCAAATTAATAAAACAATTTTTAATTGCAAAAGAAAATCCTCAATTAAGAACAGATAAAGATCATTATGCAAATAAAAGAGTCAGACTTTCAGGAGATTTGTTAGCTACTTTATTCAGAGTTAATTTAGGAATTTTAATAAGAGATATTCAATACTCTTTAAAAAAATCATCTAAAAGAAAAAAGTTTTTTTCTATTAAAATAATTGCAAAGTCTACTTTATTTTCTCACAGAGTTGAATCTGCAATTGCAACAGGAAGCTGGACAGGAGAGAGAAGCGGGATTACACAAAATATGGATAAAACAAATTATCTAGCAATAATTTCACAATTACAAAGAATTTCAAGTATGCTACCAAGCGACCAGGAAAACTTTTTAGCAAGAACACTTCATCCTACTCATTATGGAAGATTTTGCCCTATAGAAACTCCTGAAGGAACAGAAATTGGTTTAAGAAAGAATCTTGCAATTTTAAGTAAAGTATCTACAAGAGTAAATCTTGATGAAAATAAATTCTTAAAAGATTTGGAAGAAGAGGGATTTGATAAAGATGGTGTTAAAGGAAGAGAGGTGTTTTTTAATGGAAGATTTATTGGCAGTGTAAAAAACCCACAAGAGTTTGTTAAAAAAATAAAAGAAAGAAGAAGAGATTGTGAACTTCCAATACAAATGAATATTCGTAATGATGATAATTTTGAGATAGTTTTGATTTCAACAGAACCAGGAAGAGTTTTAAGACCTTTAATAATTGTTGAAGATGGAAATTCTAAATTAAAAAATGAACATTTAATCCAACTAGAGCAGGGAGAATTAGGCTGGGATGATTTGATTAAAAAGGGAATAATTGAATATCTTGATGCTTCTGAAGAAGAAAATGCATTGGTTGCTTTATATAAAGAAAAAATAACTCCTGAGCATACTCATCTTGAAATAGATCCTATAACTTTGTTTGGGGCTGTAACAAGTCTTGTTCCTTATGGAAATCATGATCAGAGTTCAAGATTAAACAGAGGAAGTAAAACACAGAAGCAAGCTTTAGGATTATATGCTGCTAATTATTTATGCAGGCTTGATACAGATATAAGTATTCTTCAATATCCTCAAAAGCCAATTGTTAGAAGTTTTATTTATGATACTTTGAAGACCTATCCTGCTGGACAAAATCTAGTTGTTGCAATTATGACTCATGAAGGATATAATATGGAAGATGCTTTGGTGTTTAATAAAGGAAGTTTAGATAGGGGAGTTGGAAGAAGCTTTTATTTTAGACCTTATTCTGCAATAGAAATGAATTATGCTGGTGGTTTGCAGGATGAGATTGCTATTCCTGAAAAAGATGCTACTGGATATAAAATGGAATCAAGTTATAAATTTTTGGAAAGTGATGGGGTTGTTTATCCTGAAGCAGAGATTGAAGAAGGAGAAGTTCTTATTGGAAAAATGTCTCCTCCAAAATTCTTGTCAGAAGCTAGAGAAATCTCAGTAAAAACAAAAAAAGAATCAAGTGTGACTATGAGGCAAGAAGAAAAAGGAATTGTTGATTCTGTATTTATAACAGAAGATTATGAAGGAAATAAAATTGTTCAGGTTAAGACAAGAGATCAGAGAATACCTGAATTAGGAGATAAGTTTGCTACATCTCATGGTCAAAAGGGAGTTATTGGAATGATAATTCCTGAAGAAGATGTTCCTTTTACTTCAAAAGGAATTAAACCAGATGTAATGTTTAATCCTCATGGATTGCCAAGTAGAATGACTGTTGGATATTTATTAGAATTACTAGCAGGAAAGGTTGGTTGTTTAAGAGGAGAAGTAGTTGATGGAACTTCTTTTTCTGGGGAAAGCAAAAAAGAACTTGAAAATCAATTAAAAGATTTAGGATTTAGATATGATGGAAAAGAAACTATGTATAGCGGGATCACTGGAAAAAGAATGGTTTCAAAAATATTTATTGGAAATTTGTATTATTTGAAATTAAAATATATGGTGGCTAACAAATTGCATGGAAGATCTTCTGGAAAGGTTGCATTATTAACAAGACAGCCTATTGAAGGTAGATCAAGAGGTGGAGCATTAAGATTAGGAGAAATGGAACAGCAGGCATTAGTTGCTCATGGAGCATCATTGTTGTTAAAGGAAAGATATGATTCTGATAAAGTTGTACTACCTATTTGTTCAAAATGCGGAACTATTGCAATAGATGATAATATAAGAAAAAAAGTTGAATGTCCAATCTGTCATAGCGAGGATATTGAAAATATTGAAGTTTCATATGCATTTAAGTTATTGTTAGAAGAGCTTCAAGGATTACATATTCACACAAGTTTTGAATTAAAAAATAAATATGAATAACCTTAAGGGTCATAAATAAAATGAAAAATAATATTGAAAATGAAATAAGAGAAAATCCATGGGGGGATATTTGCAAATATGCATATCAAGGATGTGTTTTCGCAAAACAAGAAGAGACTTTTAAAAAATACTGTATAAATAATGGGAGATTACAAAATGAGGTATGTTCAGAAAATTATGTAAAGCAAAGGGTTGACAGGGGGCTAGAACAAAATGAATAATAAACCAATAAGAAAAAAAATCTCGGCAATAAATTTTTCTTTGCTTAATCCTGAGCAGATTAAAAAACTTTCATGTGCAAAAATAGTAACTCCTGAATTATATAATATTGATGGATATCCTGTAGATGGAGGATTAATGGACTTAAGACTTGGAGCAATAGATCCTGGAGTAAGATGTAGAACATGTGGAGGAAGACTTAAGGAATGTTTAGGTCATCTTGGAAGCATTAATTTGGCAAGATCAGTAATGCATTTGAAATATATTCCTTTGATTGAACTTGGGTTAAGATGTTTTTGTCATAAATGCGGAAAATTAATGATTACTGATAAAGATTTAGAAAAATACCTCCCAAGTCAAAGAGCAAAAAAAGCAAAGGATTCTAAAAAATGCCCTCATTGTAACATTCCCCATGAAAAAGTCAAATTAGACAAACCAACAAGTTTTTACATAGGGAGAGTGAGATTATTTCCAACAGAAATTAGAGAGATACTTGTAAATATTCCAGATAATGAACTAAAAAAAATTGGAGTAAATCCTGAAACTTGCAGGCCAGAATGGGCTGTTTTAACTTCACTTTTGGTTCCTCCTGTAACTGTAAGACCAAGTATTATCTTAGAATCAGGAGAGAGAAGTGAAGATGATTTAACTCATAAACTTTCTGATATTATAAGAGCTAATCAAAGACTTTGGGAAAATTTAAATGCAGGTGCTCCTGAAGTTATTATTGAAGATTTATGGGATTTGTTGCAGTTCCATATTACAACTTTTTTTGATAATACTGTTGCAAGGATTCCTCCTGCAAGACATAGAAGCGGACAACCATTAAAAACAATTACAGAAAGAATTAAAGGTAAAGAAGGAAGAATTAGAAAAAATCTTGCAGGTAAAAGAGTTAATTATTCTGCAAGAACAGTAATCTCTCCAGATCCAGCTATAGAAATTAATGAAGTTGGTATTCCGTATGAAATTGCTACAGTAGTTACTGTTGCTGAAACTGTGAATGATTTGAATCTTGAAAAATTGAAAAAGTTAATAGATAAAGGGGAAGAATATCCGGGGGCAAATTATATTATAAGGCCAGATGGAAAAAGGAAAAAAATTACTCCTGAACTTAAAGAAGAGATAATTAGTGAACTTACTCCAGGATATAAAGTTGAAAGACATCTGCAGGATGGAGATATTGTTTTATTTAATAGACATCCAAGTCTGCATAGAGGAAGTTTAATGGCTCATTTTGTGAAGGTTTTACCTGGAAGAACATTTAGATTACACCCTGCTGCAGCATTTCCATATAATGCTGATTTTGATGGTGATGAAATGAATATTCACTCTCCTCAAACAGAAGAAGCAAGAGCAGAAGCAAAAATTCTTCTTGATATTAAAAGAAATTTAATTTCTCCAAAAAATAATACAAATCTTATAGGAGCTATTGGAGATGCAATTACTGGAAATTATTTATTGGGTATGGAAAACTTTTCAGGAGATTATGCAAATCAACTTCTTTATCAATCAGGGATTAATCATCAAATTTCAAAACAGACAATTTCTGGTAAAGACTTATTTTCTGAAATATTGCCAAAAGTTAATTTTTCAAATGATTCTATTAAAATTAAAGATGGAAAAATTATCAGTGGAAAGATAGATAAGACTACTTTAGGTAATGAAGATGGAGAACTGGTTAAAGAGTTGGAAAGAACAGTTGGAAGAGCTAAAACTTTTGAAATAATAAAAGAAGCTTTTAAATTAGGAACAAACTATCTTTCTGATAGAGGGATAACTATTTCTGTTGAAGATTTAGATTTAGATGAAAGTGTAGTTGATGCTGGAAAAGAAATTATTAAGAAAGCTGAGAAAAAAACAGAAGAGATAATTGAGTTATATAATAAAGGAAGTCTTGAAAGAATTCCAGGTAAGACAGAAGAGGAGTCAAGAGAGATAAAAATACTTCAAGTTTTAAATGAAGTTAGAACAAAGATTGGTGAAATAGTAAAGAGAGAATTTCCTGAAAATAATCCAGTGAATCACATGATTATGTCTGGTGGCGGAGGAAATATTTTGAATATTACACAAATGGCTTGTTGTGTTGGTCAGCAGGCTTTATGGGGTAAAAGAATTGATATTGGTTATACTAAAAGGACTTTATCTTTTTTTAAGCAAGGAGATTTATCTCCTGAGTCAAGGGGATTTATTACTAGTTCATTTATAAAAGGATTAAGACCTGATGAATTTTTCTTTGGGGCAATTACAGGAAGAGATTCATTAATGGATACTGCATTAAGAACTCCAAAATCTGGTTACTTATATAGAAGATTGGCAAATGCTCTTCAAGATTTAAGAGTAGAATATGACGGAACAATAAGAGACAGCAATAATAGTATTATCCAATTTAAATATGGTGATGATGGAATTGATGTTTCAAAAATTCACACTGGTGGAAAGTTGGAATCTGGCGAGGCTATTGGAATTGTTACTGCTCAATCTTTTGGAGAACCTTCAACACAAATGGCATTAAATGTATTTCATTTTGCTGGTGTTCAAGAAATGCAGGTTACTATGGGTCTTCCAAGACTTATAGAAATTTTTGATGCAAGAAAAAAACCTTCATCTCCTAAAATGGAAATTTATTTGAATAAAGAATATAACAATGAAAAAGATGCTAAAATTTTTGCTGAAAAAATAAAAGAAGTCACATTAAAAGAAATATCTTCAGAAATTAATTTGGATTTTAGTGATAAAAATATCGAAATAAAAATTGATAAAAAAGGATTAAAACAAACCCATATTTCAATAAAAAAAGTTGTTGAAAAACTGGGGGATTTAGGATTTAATGCAAAAGAGAAACCAGATTCAATAATTTTGAATGCATCTGGATTTAGCTTTAAGGAAATTTATAAACTTAAAGAAAAACTTAAGAAGACAATAATTTCTGGGGTCAAGGAAATAAAACAGATTTTAATTGTTAAGAAAGAAAGAGATTTTGTAATAATGACTCTTGGAACAAATTTGAAAGAGATGGTTAATTTTAAAGAAGTTAATAAAGAAAAATTGATTTCAAATGACTTGCATGAAGTTAAAAATGTATTTGGAATTGAAGTAGCAAGACAATTAATAATTAATGAAACTAAAAATGTTCTTAACACTCAAGGATTGGATATTGATATAAGGCATCTTAAATTGATGTCAGATGCAATGACCAACACAGGGGAAGTTAAAGGAGTTACAAGAATGGGAATTATTTCTCAGAAATCATCAATATTAGCTAGGGCGACTTTTGAAACTCCTGTAAAGCAATTTGTTAATGCCTCAATAAAAGGAAGCAAGGATAAATTAACAAGTGTTATTGAAAATATTATTCTTAATCAACCAGTTCCGATTGGGACTGGATTGCCTGGACTTCTTGTTAAAGTTATAGGGCCCTTGGTTAAGAAAGAAGAAGAAAAAAAGACTGCTAAGAAAAAGGTTGTGGAAAAGACAAATAAATAATTTATCCCCGACGACAATATAATTAACAATAGTTTTATAAAACGAATATATCTTTTACAACAATGGCGAATATAATCGATATGCAAGATATGAGGTATTTGAATTTATTTGGGCAAATTACAAAAGTAAGAACAAGATTTTGTTTTAAATATAATGAAGCAATAGTTTTTTGTGTGCCTAGAATTTTTTTATCTCAATCTATTGGAGAAGGCGGAAGAAATATAAAACAGCTTAGCGAAATTCTCAGGAAAAGAATAAAAGTTATTCCAATGTCAAAAGGAATCCAGGATGCAAAAATTTTTATTCAATCTATTGTCAGTCCAGTTAAATTTAAGGATTTAGAAGTGAAAGATAATGAAGTAATACTCACAGCAGGAAGCCAAAGCAAGGCAGCATTAATTGGAAGAAATAAAAGGCGACTTTTGGAAATGCAAAAAATTGTTAAAGCTTATTTTGGGAAAGAGTTTAGGATTGTTTAAAATGTTAGAATTAATATTAGGAGATATTGAAAAAAATAACCGGATTATCAAAAAGGGATATGGAAGCTGGAGATTTGTATTGTCTAAAGATCATTCTAAAATATATTTGTTTGCAGGAGTAGTTCCTAAAAAAAAGGGACCTGGACATAAAGATGTTGTTTTAAAATATGGGCTTTCTAAAATATTGGGAGGAGGAGATTTTAGATATTCTTTTGGGGATTTAATATTTGACGGTATGAGCGGAGATTTTGGAATTGTTCCAAATTCAATTATGAATAATTTTGGGAAAATTATTTTTAAGGGATTTAAAGAAAAATATAAAATAGAAAAAATTGAAGTTGATATGTGGTATGATTCTGAATTAAAAGAAAAAAATTCTAAACATATTGAAATGTGGGAAAGATTAGGTTATAAATTTGATAACAAAAAAAGAATAATTTCTGATTAGTGAGGTCAATCACAATCTTTAAAAACTATTTTTATCAACAATATTTATTCTAATTTAGATATAAAATGGGATTAAAAAGCGCAACAAAACAAATAAAGGATAGAAGAAAGTTTAGATGGAAAGATAGGAAATATAAAGTTAAAACTCTCGGTCTTTATGCTAAATCTGATCCTTTGGAAGGAGCTAATCAGGCTAAGGGAATTGTTTTGCAGAAAGTTCAAAAAGAAGCAAAGCAGCCAAATTCTGCAATGAGAAAATGTTGCAAAGTTCAGCTTACAAAAAACAGCAAGCAAGTTACTGCTTTTATTCCTGGAAATCTTGCACAAAAATTTATTGATGAACATGATGAAGTTATGATTGAAAGAATTGGTGGGAAACAAGGAAGAAGTAAAGGAGATATTCCTGGGGTGAGATTCCAAGTTATTCAAGTAAATGATCAGCCACTTTCTAGATTAGTTAGTGGAAAGATTGAGAAGGGTAGAAGATGAGCATAAAAATTATAAATAATTTTTCCTGCGACTGCCCAAGCGTGGTTAGCCGGAAGGGTAGAAGATAAAATGGGATTAATAGAAGGAACAGGATATTCTGGAGAAGGATATACAGATGTTACTGGTAATGTCCCATTAGAAAAGATGATAAGAGAAATAGAAATGATAGAAGCAGTGCATTCTCCAAAAGAGATAATAATAAGATATGACCCAAAATGCAATAAAGCAACAATTTATTTAACAGATAAAGATTTTAGAAAAAAAACTTCTCAAAAAAGGGCAAATAAATATATAGCTAATCGCCTTAAGGAATTAGCGGAAAGGGGTTTTGAAAAATGACAGAACAAAAAATATTACCTAATTTTAAAATATTTGACTTATATGATATTAGTGAGATAAAAGTAGAAGATCCTGGATTAAAACAAGCAATAAATCTTCAGCCAAAATTAATATTAAAAAGTCATGGAAGAAATGTTCAGAAATTCGGGCAAATTAAAGTGAATATTGTTGAAAGATTAATGAACAAACTTGCTGTTGCAGGACATAGAGGGAAAAAACACAAAATTGAAATCGGGCGTGCAACTGGAAAATATTCAAAAAATATGAAATGTGTTTTAGAAGCATTTAAGTTAATAGAAAAAAAGACTCAGAAAAATCCTGTTGAAGTTTTGATTAGAGCAATTGAAAACTCTGCTCCAAGAGATGAAGTTACTGTTATTGAGTATGGAGGAGCAAGATATCCTCAAGCAGTTGATGTTTCTCCTTTGAGAAGAGTTAATTTAGTTTTAAGAAATATTGTTCATGGAGCAGGAGATAAAGCATTTAATAAAAAGAAAAGTCTTTCTCAAGCATTAGCAGAAGAAATAATTCTTGCATTTGAAAAGAATGGGGAGAGCTTTGCAATGAGAAGAAAGAATGAAGCAGAGAAACAAGCAGACAGTGCACGATAATTATTGCTTCGCCCAAGCGTGGTCAAAGTAAAGAAAGCAGATTTAGCTAGGTAGATAAATTTATATATATAAATAGATTATTTTAAAGATGGAAAAAATAAGTGTAAATAAAAGTGCTATAATAGATTTATTAAAATTAAAAGAAAATTTTAATTCTATAATTGAATCTTTGGAGTTAATGAGTGATGAGAAATTTATGAAATCACTAAAGAAATCTGATGAAGAAGTAAAAAAGAGAGATTTTGCAAATTGGGATGAGCTATAGAATTCTTCCAACAAAACAATTTGAAAAAGATTTCAAAAAGTTAAATTCTGAATCACAATCTAGGATAAAAAAGAAAATAAATGAAGTTGCTGAAAATCCTGAAAGATATAAGCATCTCCACTATGATTTAAATTGTTATTCCAGAATTAGAATTGGAAAATTTAGAATAATATTTTCTTATGATATTGAAAAAGGAGAACTTTATCTTAGAAAGATAGTTTTTAGTCATAAATATTGAAAAAGTCATAGTGCACGATAAGTGTAATTTCAAGGACGAAAATCATCAATATCAATAGCTATTCCATAACATAAGAAAATTGCATTTTCCTTATAAGGATTACTTAACTCATGTTTTTCACCTGGTTTTAAAGTAAGACAGTCTCCTTTTTCAAAATTAATTATTTTTCTGTTTACTTTGAATTTTAATTTTCCACTAAGTCCATAAAATATTTCATACATATTTTCATGTTCATGTGACTCAATAGATTCTCCTGGTTTAACTTTTGCCCAATTAAACATCCTTAATTTTGATGCGTCCCCCTGTTTCAGCATAACTTTTTTTTCAATTTTTCCATGAGATAACTTTGAAGGAATTTGTTCTAATTTTGAATATTTCATAGTTTTATGTATTGAAATTAGTTTATAAAAATTTATATAAAAATCTCCAGAAACTTTTATAAAGCAAATTCCTTACTCTTAATTATTCTATTGATTTAAAATGACAGAAAAGAACATTGAAAAATTAATGAAGAAGCATAGTAATATTAGAAATATAGCAATTGCTGCACATATTGATCATGGTAAAACTACTTTTTCTGATAATCTTCTTGCTGGAGCAGGGATGATTTCAGAAGAACTTGCAGGGAAGCAACTTGTTTTGGATTTTCACGAGGATGAATCTACAAGAGGGATTACTATTGATTCAGCTTCTGTAAGTATGATTCATAATATTGGCGGAGCAGATTATTTGATTAATTTGATTGACACTCCTGGGCATGTTGATTTTGGAGGAGATGTTACAAGGGCTATGAGGGCTGTTGATGGTTGCATTGTGCTGTGCTGTGCTGTTGAGGGTGTTATGCCTCAAACAGAAACTGTTTTAAGACAAGCATTAAAAGAATTAGTAAAACCTGTTTTATTCATAAATAAAGTTGATAGATTAATCAAGGAAGTTAAATTAACCCCTCAAGAAATGGAAAAGAAATTTATTTCTATTATTGAACATGTTAATGAATTAATTGAAAATCTTGCTCCTGAAGGCTACAAGGAAAAATGGAAAGTTGGTGTTGGAGAGGGAAGTGTTGCATTTGGTTCGGCATTTCATAATTGGGCTTTGAGTTTTTCGTATATGAAAGAAAAAGGAATTACATTCAAAGATGTTATTGAGGCTTATCAAGGAAGTGATGAAGAGATTGGAAAAAAAGTAAAGGGTTTAGCTAAAAAAGCGCCTCTTCACGAGATTGTTTTGGAGATGAGTGTTAAACATCATCCAAATCCACTTGATGCTCAAAAATATAGAATTCCTAAAATCTGGCATGGAGATATTGATTCTGATCTTGGAAAATCATTGATAAATTGTGATATAAATGGAGAGCCTGCTTTTGTTCCTATTAAAATTGTTGTTGATAAACATGCAGGAGAAGTAGCTGCTGGAAGATTATTTTCTGGGACAATAAAACAAGGAGATGAAGTTTATATGAATCTTGCAAAAAGAAAAGTTAGAGTACAGCAAGTTTCTGTGTATAAAGGAGCTCAGAGAGTTGTTGTTGATGAAGTAAATGCTGGGAATATTATAGGCATTGTTGGATTAAAAGATGTTTTTGCTGGTGAGACTGTTAGCAAGAATCCAATAGAACCTTTTGAAGCAATAAAACATTTGTTTGAGCCTGTTGTTACAAAATCTATTGAAGCTAAAAAAGCTGCAGATCTTCCTAAGTTGGTTGAAGTGTTGAAGCAGGTTGCAAAAGAAGACCCGTCTATTAAAATGGAGATTAATGAGCAAACAGGAGAGAGTTTAATGTCTGGTATGGGGGAGTTGCATTTAGAAATTATAGAGAATAGAATTAAAACTGAAAAAGGATTGGATGTTAAAACCTCTGCTCCAATTATTGTTTATAGGGAAACAGTTAATAAAGAATCTCCAGATGTTGAAGGAAGGAGTCCTAACAAACATAATAGTTTTTTTATGGTGGTTGAACCATTAGAGGATAATGTTTATGAAGCAATAAAAAGCGGTGAATTGCAAGAGAAAAGAATTAAGAAAAAGAATAATGAACTTGCTGAAAAACTTTCTGAATTAGGATGGGATGGAGATACAATTAGAAATATTAGAGATATTTACAAAGGAAATATTTTTCTTGATGCAACAAGAGGAGAGGTTCATATTGGGGAAGTTATTGAGATGGTATTAGATGCTTTTGAAATGGTTATGGATTCTGGTCCTCTGGCTCATGAACCATGTATGAAAATGAAAGTTTCTTTAGTTGATATAAAACTTCATGAAGATGCAATTCATAGGGGTCCTGCACAAATTTATCCTGCTGTAAGAGAGGCTATTACTGGAGCAATGAGAAAGGCAGATGTATCTCTTTTTGAACCATTACAGATTCATGTTATTGAAATGCCTGATAAATTTTTAGGAGCAATAACCAAATTAGTTGGTGGAAAAAGAGGGCAGATAATTGATGTTACACAGGAAGGAACTAATGCAAAAATGACTTCAAAGATTCCTGTGGCAGAGATGATTGGGTGGTCAAATGATTTGAGATCAGCAACAGAAGGAAGAGGAACATCGTCGCTGTTAGAACAGGAATTTGAAAAAGTTCCAATGAGTTTGCAACCAGATGTTATTAGGAAGATTAGGGACAGGAAGGGACTTGCTGAGAATCAATAAATAGAAATGTATATTTTAGTTCTATAAAATTTATAAGATACTTTTTCTTTTAAAAGAGGATGAATTTGAAAAACCTTACAAAGTATTTTCCTATTGGGAGTGGGATAAACTATATTGATGATCAAGAAAAAAAACCAATAAAAGAAAGAGATGATGAAAATAAAAATTTATTAAAGATGATTTGTCATACTTTGTATGCAGGAGTTTCATTTTTAATCGCAATTAAATATCTTTCTTTTGGGATTGTAGCAGGAACCTGGACTCCTAAACAATATAGAAAATTATTTGAAAGATATAGAATAAAAATAAAACAATCAGAAGAATACAAACAACAAATTTTTAGAACAAATAGATATATTGATACAAATAAAGATGGGGAAATCAGTTTTGATGAAAAAATTGAGTTTTATAAAAGAGCAGGATTAAAAGAGAAAATAAGATTTCCAGAACTTAGTTTAAACGATTTAGAAAGAGCTGTGAAGAGTTATAAAGTCGGAAACAAGTAATCTCTAATACAATAATTCTTATATATTCAAAAATTTATGTTTGATCATGTTGACTACTGAAAGAAACAAAGAAATTTTGAGAAAAATTTTTGAAATAAAAGATTTAGAAAATGAATTTTACAAATGTCCTTCTTATACAAAAGCAACATTGTTAATAAAGGAATGGAGAGAATATTTAAATAAAAATATAAAAAATGGCGGCTCTTTTTTAATTGATATTGCAGCAAGGAAAATATCTCTTTATTCTGGGTTTGTAGAGGGTATTGTTTCAGAAGAGAATGTAAAGACATACATTAAAAATGAAATGCTTTATTTAAATAAAAGTGTTAATTGGTTAGATAGAAGAGGAAAGAATAAATTAGAAAAAAATATAATTAATGATCCTCTTTTTTTATAAAATTGAATAAGATGGCTGTTTATTTTTTTACAAAACCATATAAAAGACAAGAAGTTGAAAAAGTTTTGGAAAAAATTGGACTTCAGAAATCAAAAAAAGATCACCATAGTTATGAGTTATCTTTAGATGGAAGTATTTGGATTAATTTTACAGATTTGAAAGAAGCTAGATTTCAGATTCAAGGGAATTATATTCAAGATATTCACAAAAAAGGAAGAAAGTCTAAATATTTTTCAACTCTAGAAAAATTATCAGAAGCACTTAAACCACACAAAATAACTAACGACGGCTGTGAAGATATTTTTTCTGAATTAATAAAAAAATAAAATTCTATATCCAAAAGATTTATAAACTAAAATTTTTATTAAACAATATCAAAAATTTCTAATAAAAGCAGATGGCTAAAGAAAAAACAAACATGAATGTTATTTTTGTTGGGCATGTTGATGCTGGAAAATCAACTGTAGTTGGAAGAATGTTGTATGATTCTGGTGCTGTGCCTGAACAAGAGATGAAAAAACTTAGAGAAGAAGCTGAAAAACATGGTAAAGTTGGTTTTGAATTTGCTTATGTTATGGACAAGATTAAGGAAGAAAGAGAAAGAGGAGTGACTATTGATTTAGCTTATAAGAAAGTTATGACTCAAAAATTCCAAATTACAATTATTGATGCGCCTGGACACAGGGATTTTGTTAAAAACATGATTACTGGTGCTTCACAAGCAGATGCTGCTTTCTTGGTTATTGCTGCTCCTGCTGGAGTTCAGCCACAAACTACAGAACATTTATGGTTGTTAAGAACAATGGGTGTTAAGAATGTGTGTGTAGCAATTAATAAAATGGATTCAGTAGAATACAAAGAAGAAAAATTTAACAAAGTAAAAGAAGATATTGAAAAATTATTAACTCAGGTTGGAATTAAGGCTGCTAATTATATTGCTTGTTCTGGGTTGAAAGGAGATAATGTTGCTAAGAAATCAGATAAAATGGCTTGGTATAAAGGACCAACAATTTTAGAACAATTTGATTTGTTTCCTGTTCCAGAATTGCCAACTGGTTTACCAATGAGAATGCCTGTTCAAGATGTTTATGAAATTACAGGTATTGGAACTGTTCCTGTTGGTAAAATTGAAACTGGAATTATGAAAGTTGGACAAAAAATTAAAGTTCTTCCAGGAAGAACTGGAGAGGGAATTGCAGGAGAGATTAAAACTATTGAAGCTCATCATGAACAACTTAAAGAAGGTGTTGCTGGGGATAATGTTGGGATTAATATTAGAGGGATAGGTAAGAAAGATATTGCAAGAGGAGATGTTATCTGCGATGCTTCTCAGCCAATTCCTATTGTGGAGGAATTTATAGCTCAAATAGCAGTTATTAATCATCCAACTGTATTAGCTAAAGGATATACTCCTGTATTCCATATACACACAGCTCAAGTTCCTTGCCAATTTGTAGAACTTATGGAACAAATTGATCCAAAGACAGGACAAGTAATAAAAGAAAAACCTGATTTTTTGAAAAATGGGGATGTTGCTAAAGTAAGACTTAAACCTATAGGAAATTTATGTTTAGAAACACAAAAAGACAATCCATTTATGTCAAGATTTGCAGTAAGAGACGCTGGACAAACAGTGGCTGCAGGTGTTTGTATTGAAATTACTAAGAAAAAGTGATTTGATAGCAAAACTTTAAAAAGCTCTATTTTTTCTCTTATGTATTAGAAAAATATTATGAGATTATTATCCTAGGATATTATCGCAATCACATTCACTTTTAATTTTAGCTTTATGCTATTGTCTTTAAAAGATTAGTAGAGTAGTAATTGATTAGATATTTTTCTATAAGTCATTATGACTTTAAACAATTAAATTATAAAATTTAAAACAAAATGGCAAAAATAAGTCCTGTATCAATAAAATACATGATACATGCAAATTTTACAGCTGAAGGTGCTTTGGAAAAACCTGATGTAATCGGAGCTGTCTTTGGACAAACAGAAGGATTACTTGGGGCTGATTTAGAATTAAGGGAATTACAAAAAGAAGGAAAACTTGGTAGAATTGAAGTTGATTTGGAAAGAAATGATAGAAGAACTACTGGTGTGATTAAGATTCCTACAGCATTAGATCAGTCAGAAACAACATTAATTGCTGCTGCAATAGAAACAATAGAAAGAATTGGTCCTAGTGATGCTCAGATAGAAGTTGAAAGAATTGAAGATGTCAGAGAAAGCAAAAGAGATTATATTATTGAAAGAGCAAAAAAATTAATGAATGAGATTAAAGGCTCAACAGATTCAAGAGAAATCTCTAATGAAATTAAAGATTCTGCAAGGATGTCTGAAATTCAAGAGTATGGAAAAGATAAACTTCCATGCGGAGATATTTCTGGGAATGAAGTAATTGTTGTTGAAGGAAGAGCAGATGTTCTTAATTTAATGAAAAATGGAGTTAAGAATGTAATAGCTATGAATGGAACAAAACTTCCAGAGACAATTAGGGAATTAAGCAAAGAAAAAGAAATTACTTTATTTGTTGATGGAGATAGAGGGGGAAGTTTAATTATTCAGAATGTTACTGATAATGTTAAGGTGAAATATATTTGTGTTGCTCCTGATGGAAAAGAAGTTGAAGAATTGGCTGGAAAGGAAATTTTAATGAATTTGAGAAAAAAGGTTTCTGTAAGTGAATTTTTTTCAAAGGAAAAATATTCAAGACAAAGTTCTAGAGAGGATTCAAGAACAACAGAAAAAGCAGATTTAAGTGAGAAGAATAAAGAAAAACTTAAAGAACTTTCAAATGAAAATCAAGGAACAGGAAAAGCAATTCTTTTAAATGAATCTTTAGAGGAAATTAAAAAGGTTTCAGTTAGAAGTTTAAACAGCACTTTAAGAAAAATAAGTGAAAAGCCATCAATTATAATTATTGATGGAACTGTTACAAGTTCAATTATCCAAGCTGCAGAAGAAGTAATGTGTCAGGTAATTGTTGCTAAGAATTTCGCAACAACAGATACTAATATAAAATTACTTAGTTTATAATTTTAAAGGGATCCGAAGATTCCTTTATTTTTCTTTTTTATTAAAATTAAATTCATTTAGTGAATTCTTGTACTCTTTGTTCCTGACACTTGGTTAATTTCTTTGTAACTTGGTAATTACGACATACGAAAACTTTATAAATAAAATTATATGTGGTATTTTACAGGAAACAAAGTTTTCTGGTAATTAAATTATAAAAAAATAGAAATGAATAAAAAAAACCTTTTGGTTTCTTTTTTGACAATTGCTATGGCATTGTTCTTAGTAGCTACAGTAAGTGCTAATGAAATAACAAGTGATTACAGTGTAACTGTTGATGGAATTGATTCAGTTGGTAATGAAATTAGTGTTATTGCTGGCGAAACAATTACTATTAAAGTTTATTTTGAAGCTGATGAGAATGATAGCGATGTTACAGTAGAAGCAGAGATTGAAGGTGAAAAGATTAATACAGATGCTATTACTAGCCCTTTTGATGTTGAACAAGGGAAAGATTATAGAAAAGTATTAACTATTAAAGTTCCTTATGAACTTAAAGATGATCTTAGTACTGAAGTGACTCTTAACATTGAAATAGATGGTAAAGAGCACAAAACAGAATTAACTGAAATTATCTTGAATGTTCAAAGACCTTCATACAATGCAGATATTAAGTCAGTAACTGTTAGCAATTCAGTTGAAGCTGGAGAAACTTTTCCAGTAGATATTGTTTTGAAAAACGTTGGTTACAATGACTTAGAGGATGTATATGTAACTGCTAGTATTTCGGCATTAGGCATTGAAAAAACATCTTACTTTGGAGATTTAGTTTCTCTTGAATGTGATGGACATCATTGTGATGATGACGAAACTGATACTGCAAGTGGAAGACTTAACTTTAAACTTCCCTACGATGTTGAGAGTGGAATTTATGCACTTGAAGTAGAAGTAACAAATGATGACACAACTACAAGTGTAGTTAAACAAATTGTTGTAAAAAACGATTTAGAAAAAACTGTTATCAAGTCTGGTGATGATTTAATTATTGTAAACCCAACTGACAAAGTTAAAGTTTACAGTATTGTTGTTGAATCACCCGCAAGTTCTAGTGATAGTGTGGTTGTTGTTCCAGCTGGTTCAAGCAAGACAGTTACAATAACACCAAACGCAGAAGGAGAATACAACTTTAGTGTTAGTGTATTTTCTGGAGAAGAGCTTGTTAGTACAATTGCTTTTAGCGGTAGTGAAGAACAAACTTCAGTAACAAGTCCAATTGTTATGTTGACAGTTATTTTAGCAATAATCTTTTTAGTATTGTTAATTGTTTTAATTGTCTTAATAACAAAGAAACCTGAAAAAACAGAAGAATTCGGAGAAAGTTATTATTAAATTTTTTTAATTTTTTAATTTTTTTTTATTTTACTTTCTCCTTTTTTTATTTTAAAGAAATAAACAAATAAATGGAAGATCAAGAATTTCTAGATAAAGAAAATCAAAGGAAAGAACTTCCCTTTAAGATTTTTAATCAAATTATTAAATATGGTGCTGGATTTTATGTTGGTGTGAGGGATGGTGCTGGAATCCCGCTTAATCCTGGAATAAAATATACTCTTTTTGCAACTCCTGCTGTTTTAAGTGGCTCTTTTATAGGAATTGTGGCTTCTGTAATGTCAAAATTAGCTAAAAAAACATTACAATCAGAATACAAATTTAGTTTGGAAGAAACATTAAATGAAAATAAAAGAGAACAAAATATAAAAGAGGTTAAAAAAGTGGATTATGATTTTCCTGATTTCTATTCAAAAATTCCAAAAGCAGTTGCAATAAATGCTGGAAAAACCGCACTTAAAACAGGTGTTGGTTATGTGGCAGGTTATCTTTTAAGTAAATTGATTAAGTAAAAGATAGTTTTCATATTAATAGAATACATAAATTCTTATAAATAGAACCAATATAAAGAGATTAAATGAAAATCAAAGAATTTTATAACAAACATAAAAAGAAAATAATAATTGGAGGACTCTTAATCCCAACAATTACTGGAACATATTTTGGTAATAAGGAGGAATTTTGTCTTCCCCTGGTATTCAATGTAAAAGAGGGGACTTCTTATGGGATTAATCTTAATCTTGCTACAGCATTTAAACCTGGTTCAAAGTTTTATGGGATTTCCATAGCTCTTGTTTCCTACCAATATGGAGGAGATATTTATGGGATAAATTTGGGGGCGGTAAATTTTAGTGGAGGTACTAATAAAAAAAGATTAAATGGTTTAGAAGCTTCTTTATATGCTAATGTTGGAGGGGAAGAGGATGCAAAATTAAAAGAAGTTAATGGAATACAAGCAAGTTTTTTTGCTAATCATGCTAATAAAGGGAAATTGGTACAAGTGGGATTTATGAATGAAATTAAAAAAAGAAATAACAAAACCAAAACACGATTGTTATTCAATCACTATTTTAAAGGGAAAAGTAAAAGATAGTTTTCATATTAATAGAATACATAAGATTATTCTCTTTGGTTTTTTATATTAATCTATTAATTACACTTTTAATGAAATTATTTTGGAGATGCCATCATGCATGCTTATTCCATAAAGATTTGTT
>Ga0180007_10002179_pt1 | contig 23967 bp, 18 predicted proteins | sample MM_PC_MetaG_FD_121122 | JGI IMG/M metagenome (GOLD analysis project Ga0180007, IMG submission 121122) | Groundwater microbial communities from the Aspo Hard Rock Laboratory (HRL) deep subsurface site, Sweden - MM_PC_MetaG | ecosystem: Environmental > Aquatic > Deep subsurface > Groundwater... | reverse complement strand
TTACTCAAGGTGATATTACTAAAATTAAAAGATGGAGATAATGGAGATAAAAGAAGGATAAGATCCATGAAGAAGAAGATTAATAATTCTATGATCAAACTTACTCAAGGTGATATTACTAAAGAAGAAGTTGAGATAATTGTTAATGCAGCTAATTCTAATTTAATGGGGGGCGGTGGCGTTGATGGAGCTATTCATCGAGCTGGTGGGCCGGAAATTCTATCTGAATGTAAAGAAATTTGCCATAAACAAGGAAAGCTTCCTCCCGGAAAAGCAGTAGCTACCAAGGCAGGAAATTTAAGAGCTAAATATGTTATCCATACGGTTGGTCCTATTTATATTGATGGCCATAAAGGCGAGCCAGAGCTTTTAGAGAGTTGTTATCGAGAAAGCTTAAAACTTGCCAAAGAAAAAGGTTGCCAAGTAGTGGCTTTTCCTTCCATAAGCACCGGGGCATATGGGTATCCCCTGGATGAAGCTGCTAAGATTGCTCTAAACACCATAGCTCTTTTTTTAAAGGAAGATTCCTTTATTCAAGAAGTAAGAGTGGTTTTATTTAACAGCGAAGCCTTTAATACTTTCAAAAAAGCTTTAGAAAACATAAGTGTTATTTAATTAATTGAATAGGAATTTAAAATAATTTCCCCTTTATGGGGTGAGAGCTAAGAAATACGAAGAAGTCCTCGCATTTCGGAGCGTCATAGGGCGAAGCCTTGTGGAGAATAGTTCTGAGCATTAGCAGAGGGCTATCTTGCCAAAGAGCAACTTGAGGGTAATCATGAAGAGCAAAGAGATAAGAGAGAGATTTTTAAGCTATTTTTCTCAAAGAGGTCATACCGTTAAAGAAAGTGCTTCTTTAATTCCCAATGACCCTAATCTTCTTTTTACTATTGCTGGTATGGTTCCTTTTAAGCCGCTTTTTTTAGGAAGAGTAAACCCCCTTCCTTTTACCAGAGCAGCTTCTTCTCAACGTTGCCTAAGAACCAATGATATTGAAAATGTTGGATATACGGCTCGACACCATACTTTCTTTGAAATGTTAGGAAATTTCTCTTTTGGAGATTATTTTAAAGAAGAAGCTATTTTGTGGGGATGGGAATTTTTGACCAAAGAATTATCATTACCTAAAGAACGATTATGGGTATCTATTTACTTAGATGATGAAGAGGCATATTCTATCTGGAAAAAATTTATACCCGAAGATCGCATTATCTGTTTAGGCGAAGAAAGTAATTTTTGGAAGATGGGCGATACCGGTCCTTGTGGCCCTTGTAGTGAAATATTATACGATCAAGGACCTCAAGTAAGTTGCGGAAAGAGTAATTGCGGGCCATCTTGTGATTGTGATCGCTTTTTAGAGTTGTGGAATTTAGTTTTTACCCAATATGACCGTCTTGATGATGGCACTCTCCTTTCCTTGCCAAAAAAGAACATCGATACTGGGATGGGGTTAGAAAGGCTCACGGCCGTGATCCAGAAAAAACTTAATAACTTTGAGACAGATCTTTTTATGCCTATTATAGAAGAAATTTCCCAGTTGTCTAAAAAGACTTATGGAAAAGACAAAAAACAAGATGTGGCCTTTAAAATTATTTCTGATCATTTAAGAGCCATAACCTTCTTAATCTTTGATGGAGTCATTCCTACTAACGAAGGTAGAGGATATGTCTTACGATCTCTTATCCGTCGAGCTATAAGACAAGGCAAAATATTAAACTTACCAGACTTATTTCTTTATAAATTAGTCTTTATGACCATAAAGACTTTCTCTATATCCTTCCTTAGTAAAGAGAGAGAAGATATTAGTAAAGTAGTAAAGACAGAAGAAGAGAAGTTTTCCAAAACCTTAGATACAGGGCTTAAGATTTTAGAAGAAATAATGATAAATTGTGAAAAAAAAGACTTAAGAATAATTCCAGGAGATGAAGTATTTAAACTCTATGATACTTATGGATTTCCTATGGATTTAACGGCAGATATAGCTAAAGAACATAACTTGAGAATTAATACTGAAGAATTTAAAAGACTTATGGAGGAACAAAAGAAGAAAGCTAAAGCTGCTAAAGTAGTAGAAGATGATAGAGTGGGTAAATATATATCTCCCCAAGAAGTGAAATTTGTAGGATATGAAAATTGTAAGAAAATAGCCAGAGTAATAAATATCTTTAAGAACAAAGAAGAAGTAAGGGAGGCTTTAAAAGGAGATGAAGTAGAATTAATTTTAGATGTTACTCCATTTTACGGAGAATCTGGAGGTCAAATAGGTGATAGCGGTTTTATTTATAATGAAAAGGTAAGAATTAAAGTAGAAGATACTCAAAAGATTAATAGTCTCATTATTCATAAAGGTAAAGTAGAAGAAGGTCAACTTAAATTAGATGAAAAGATCTTCGCTGAAATTGACCAACTTAGAAGATTAAAGATTACTAAAAATCATACAACTACTCATTTACTCCAAGCTGCTCTCCGTCAAGTTTTAGGAAAACATGTTAAACAATCAGGTTCTTTAGTAGAAGATAAACGTTTAAGATTTGATTTTACTCATCCTTCTTCATTAACCATTCGAGAATTAGAAAGAATAGAAAGAATAGTTAATGAAAAGATATGGGAAAATCTCTTAGTAGAAACTTTTGAGGAAGAGATAGAAGAAGCCAAAGAAAAAGGAGCCATAGCTTTATTCCAAGAAGAGTATAGTAAAATAGTTAGGGTAGTAAAAATAGGTAATTTTAGTTTAGAGCTATGTGGAGGAACCCATGTAAAGAAGACCAGTGAAATTTGTCTTTTTAAATTAATAACTGAATTGGCGGTAGCAGCAGGCATTAGAAGAATTGAGGGTATTACCGAAGCTGATGCTTACCAAACCACAAAGCTACAAGAGCAGAGTTTATCTGAAATATCTGAAAAACTAAAAAGTAAACCCGAAGATCTGGTTTCCAAGATAGAAACTTTAATTTGCAAAAATAGAGAATTAGAAAAAGAGAACTCTTCTCTAATGTTTAAACTATTTCTCACTAATTTAAATGATCTATTAAAACAAAAAGAAGAGATGGTGGGAGTCTCAGTTATTTCTACCTTAGTTAAAGATGTAGATATTAATCTTCTCCGTCAAGCTTCTGATATCTTAGTTGAAAAGTTACCCCAAGGGGAAAAGATAGTTATTTTGGCGGCCATTAAAGAAGATAAGATATGTTGGGTCTGTAAAGTTAGTGAAAATCTTACTAAAAAGATTCATGCGGGGAAGTTAATTAACGAGGTGGCTAAGATTACCGAGGGTGCGGGGGGAGGAAAAGCAGATATGGGTCAAGCAGGAGGAAGGGACTCCTCTAAAATCTCTCAAGCTATAAAAGAGAGCAAAAAGATGATTGCGGAGATGTTAAAAGAAAAAGAAGAATAAATTAGGTTTTTTTAGTATTTATTCCTTAAAAAAAATGCTAAATATTTTAAGACATTTTGCCGATAAGATAAGTAGCTCTTAAATTTTAAGTCATGGATGACTCAAAATAAATCTTACTTATATCAAATACAAGGAGGTGGAAAGTTATGACTTCTGCAATATCCAATGTAAATCTTCAAGTTTTTTCTTTACTTAAGGCTCTAACCGAAGCAAGCAAGGCTTCCCAGTTGGTCATGGAAGAGGCTAACAAGGAAAAGGTTAGTTCTGATAAAAGTGCAACTTTAGATAAAACTGCAAAAGATGAAGCTTTTGAAACTACAATAAATATGTTGGGTTAATCGGTTCATTTTTTAATAGATTATCTTTTAGATTATCTTTTTAAAATTAGAAGCAAGAAATTAAGAAAAATTTACACTCCTTTCTGAGATTGGTGTATTTACTCACTTCTTAATTTCTTGTTTTTTATTTACTCCTTATCTTTCAACACCTTACAACAATTACTTCACAATAATTACGAATGACCCATAATTTTCATAATTAGAATTGCTATTTATTCTTGACTATGTCTTGCTTTTGTGGTATTTATTTGTCATTAAAGTACTAGATGGATAGCTATCTCGATATCTTAAAAGGATTGACCTTACATTTAACAAGGGCAACTATAAGCGAGGGTGGCGGAATTGGCAGACGCGCTAGACTTAGGATCTAGTGGGATAATATCCTATGCGGGTTCAACTCCCGCCTCTCGCACCAAAATAAGCGCCTGTAGCTCAGTTGGACAGAGCAACTGCCTTCTAAGCAGTGGGTCAGGGGTTCGAATCCCTTCAGGCGTGCCAGATACTAATTTATGGTGGGCGTAGCTCAGGCGGTTAGAGCACTAGGTTGTGGCCCTAGAGGCCGGGGGTTCAAGTCCCCTCGCTCACCCCATATTTAAAGATAGATTTTCTTGACTTTAAGACTAAAATTAGGAGGTAATTATGGATTGGGGAATGAAAAATCGTCTTTCTCAGTTAATTCAAAGCGATGGTAAATGTATGTTTATGCCTATAGATCATGGTTATTTCTTAGGTCCTACCAGAAATTTAGAAAAACCAGGAGAGACTATTAAGCCACTTCTCCCTTACTTTGATGCTTTATTTGTCACCAGAGGAGTTTTACGTTCTTGCTTAGACCCAACAAATATCAAACCCATTATTCTTAGAGTTTCTGGAGGGACAAGCATTGTAGGAAAAGATTTAGCTAATGAAATAATCACTACTTCTATTAAAGACGCTCTTCGTCTTAATGTCGCAGCTTTAGGAATCTCTATTTTTATTGGAAGTGATTATGAAAAAGAAACTTTATCTAATTTAGCTAATTTAGTTAATGAAGCAGAAGAATATGGCCTTCCGGTGATGGCAGTAACAGCGGTAGGCAAAGAATTAGAAAAGCGAGATGCTCGTTACCTTGCCTTGTGTTGTCGTATTGCAGCAGAATTAGGAGCCAAGGTAGTTAAGACATATTGGTGTGAAAACTTTGAGAAAGTAATTCAAAGTTGTCCTGTGCCAGTGGTAATAGCCGGTGGTCCTAAAACAGAGACCAATTATGAAGTATTTGAATTTGTATATGATGGTTTGCAAAAAGGAGCAATTGGTGTAAACTTAGGGAGGAATATCTGGCAAGATCAACATCCCGTCGCTATGATTAAAGCGCTACGAGCTATTATCCATAACACTGCCACTCCTAAAGAAGCAGATGAAATATATAAGAGCGAACAAAGGTCTTAACTATTAAACTCTTCTCCAGTGATTATCTCATAAGCTCTTTTATATTTATGAGAAGTTTCTTTTATTACCCATTCAGGTAACACCGGAGCAGGTGGCTCCATATTCCAATTTATACTTTCTAGATAGTCTCTAATAAATTGCTTGTCAAAGCTTTTCTGGGATTGACCAGGAAGGTATTTATCTTTTGACCAAAATCGAGAGGAGTCAGGAGTAAGAATTTCATCTATTAATACTATTTTATCTCCAATTAATCCAAACTCAAACTTGGTATCAGCAATAATTAATCCTTTCGGTTCAACTTTGCAGCAAGCAAATTTATATAACTTAATACTGATCTCTTTAAGCTTTTCTATTAAGTCTCTACCTACTATTTGAGCTGTTTCTTCTAGGGAAATATTTAGGTCATGACCAGATTTGGCTTTAGTTGCAGGAGTAAAAATTATTTCTGGAAGTTTTTCTGATTCTTTAAGACCTGGGGGAAGTTTTATCCCGCAGATAGATTGAGATTCTTGATATTCTTTCCAGGAGGAACCTGATAAATATCCTCTTACTACGCATTCAATTTCAATCAGAGAAGCTTTTTTTACCAACATGGCTCTATCTTTTAATAGCTCTTGATAAACTTTAACTTCTTGGGGAAATAACTCTACATCTGTAGTAATTAAATGATTATTAACAATCTCTTTAGTTTGATTAAACCAATAAAGAGAGATTTTAGTTAAGATTTTACCTTTGTCAGGAATTCCATTTGGCAAGATTACATCAAAAGCAGAAATACGGTCGGTAGCTACTATTAAGAGTTTGTCCTCTAAGTCAAAAACCTCTCTTACTTTTCCTTTTTTATATATTTTTAAGTTTATATCTTTTAATTCTCTTAAGATACTACTCATCGATGCCTCCTTTTAGTTTAGATATATCTTATCTTCTTTGGCTTCTTTATTAGAAGTAAAATTAAAACTTACATTTTTTGAAGCATTACATAACTCTTCTAATGAAATACCTAATTCATCAGCCGATTCTACATAAAAATTTAAGATCTTTTTTAATCGATAAATAGCTTCCTCGATACTCTTGCCACAACCATAAACATCTAATTTAGGGCAAGAAGCAATATAAGCATTTCTTTCTTCTTCTCCTTTAAATACTTCTATCACTAATTCCATAAGTATCTCCATTTTGTATATTTTAGCTTCTTCTATAGCACTTATTAATGAAAATTTGACCTATAGCAAATTAATTTAACTCCAAACAAGTTTATCTTTTATGGCTCGGTGTTATTTCCTAACTATAAGGTTTTTATTAATAACTACTATATTTAAAAAAAAGAAGATTTACCTTAACTTAAAAATATAATCGACAAATAATTATTATATCTTTAAAGATTTCTATTAAAAATTTTTTATAGGACCTACTTAATTAAGAATTGTCATATTCTTGTAGCTTAACATTTGGGAAATAGTTATCTTAAGAACGGAAATTTAGATTATAAGGGTTTCAAAAACTACCTTTTAATAAAAAGTTACTCTAATTACAAGAAAACAACATCACTCCAATTCGTTTAAAAACACTTGACATTTTAAGTAGTGGTTTATAAAATAAAGATAAGCTTATGTTGCTGAGGAGGAAAAATGAAAAAAGATGACTTAGTAAAGTCTTTAGCTAAAAAGTTAAACTTAGCCAATAGAGATTCTAAAAAGATTGTAGAAATCATTATTGACACTATTACCCTATCCTTAAAGAAAAATGAAGGGATAAAAATTAGAGGTTTAGGTAGTTTTGAAATTAAAAATAGAGCTTCTCGGAAGGGAAGAATTATCGCTACAGGAGAACAAGTAACAATTCCTCCAAGAAAAGTCCCTGTCTTTATTCCTGGATTGACTTTAAAAAAGAGAGTCAATTAATTCATTAGCGGCCGTAATTCAGTGGTAGAATGCAAGCTTCCCAAGCTTGACGTCGTGGGTTCAAATCCCATCGGCCGCTCCATTAAAGTCTTACTAATCTATAATTACCACTATGAATACTTCTCGAGTATATTTTATAAACCTTAGATCTTCTTACCAGAGAAATATATTTGAAAAATTTAAGTTATTATTCCAAGATTCAAAGTTAAAAAAAATTATCTCTCCTCATGATTTAGTAGCTATTAAGCTCCATTTTGGAGAAAGCGGTAGTACTGGTTTTATTCAACCTATTTGGGTTCAGAAGGTTGTAACTTTAGTTAAAGATAGCCAAGCTAAGCCATTTTTGACCGATACCACTACCTTATACGCTGGCCAGAGGTCCAATGCTATAGATTCTATAGTAAATGCTATCCATCATGGGTTTTCTTACTCTACAGTAGAAGCTCCTATTATTATTGCCGATGGTTTAAGAGGAAATATCTCTAAGAAGGTAAAGATAGACCAAAAACATTTTAAGGAAGTGTACTTAGCTGAAGGCATCTACCATAGTGATGCAATTATTTGTCTTTCTCATTTTAAGGGTCACATGTTAGGAGGATTTGGGGGAAGTATTAAGAATTTAGCCATGGGCATGTCTGATAAACATGGCAAGCAAATTATGCATGCCGACCAAACACCTAAAATTTCAGAAGATAAGTGCCTTGGTTGCGGAATTTGTATAAAGTGGTGTCAAGCTAAAGCTTTATCTATCATAGATGAAAAGATCTCTCTTGACTCTAAGCAATGCGTTGGTTGCGGACAATGCATTGCCTCTTGTCCGGCGCAAGTATTCGAAGTTAACTGGCATGCTTTATCATCTACTTTAGTTCAAGAACGAATGGGCGAATATGCTTTAGGGGTTTTAAAAGAAAAGAAAGATAAAGTTGGCTTTATTAATTTTCTTATAAATGTGACACCTGATTGTGATTGCTGTCCTCATAGCGATACCCCCGTTATTTCTGACATAGGCATTTTAGCTTCATTAGATCCAGTAGCTATAGACCAAGTTAGCGTAGATTTAGTTAATCAAGAAGTAGGCTTAAGAAACAGTGTCTTAAAAGAAAATATTAAGGCTAATACTGATAAATTTAAACTAATTCATCCCCATGTTAACTGGGAAACTCAATTAAGCTATGGAGAAAAAATAGGCTTAGGAAGTAGAAATTATCAATTAATTCAAATAGATTAGCCAATGAAGACTTCCAAAATCTTACTTATTTATCTATGTATCTTATCTTTTATCTTATCTTTTAGTAAGGTAGGTCTTTGCCAAAATGAGAAAGCCATGTTTTCTAATGCCGAGAGTTTATTCGTAGATTCTCGTTATCAAGAAGCTATTACTTCTTACCAGGAATTTATCGAGCTTTTTCCTTATCACAACTTAGTAGCTAATGCTTATTATAATATAGGAGAATCATATTATCGATTAATGGATTTTGCGTTGGCAGAAAAATACTTTAAAGAAGTTATGACGAACTTCCCTAAAGATACTATAGCTATTGAGGCTCAAAATAGATTAGGTGATAGTTATCAAAAACAAGAACTTCTTGACCAAGCTATGGCTGAATATCAAAAAGTTATAGAATTACATCCCCACACTTTATATGCAGATTATGCTCAATATGCTATAAACTGGCTAAAGGCGGTAATAGAACCTAAAGAGATGGTGGAAGCCCAAAAAGAAACCCAAAAAATACAAGAAACTCCTGAAAAACCTAAGTCTATAAAAAAGGCTGAAAAAACCAAGATTAAGCCCAAAAAAAAGTTTAAAGTATCTTTAGTCAAAAAAGAAAAAAAGACTAAAGAAGAAAAAGATATTCCTAAAAAGAAGATAGTGATTAATCTAATAAATAATATTTCTAATCAAGGTTATGTCCATTATTTAAATCAGCTCTTAAATAACCATAAAAACTTAATAATTATGACTTCTTCTCCTTTTACAAAAACAAATGATGAAGCTTATATCTATAGTATCTCTGAAACTCCTGCTTATTTCTTTGAATTGCAAAATAAAAAGATAAAAAATTTCCCCCCCGAGAATAAAAACCAAGTTTTTCTTAAACCTGATTTTACCTTGACAGCTTCTGATGCAACCTCAGATCATCAAGTGATTACCTTGAAGGTCGTTAATAATAGTAATAATAAGGTAATAGCAGACAAAGAAGTTAAGGGTAGTGAGGAAGAGATAAAGAATAAGCTGAACATTTTTATTAAAGATTTAGAAAGGCTTTTCTTGAAAAGGTAGTCAAAGATTCTCTCTGAGAACTTTTGACTAATAATAGCTACTTGGGAAGACTCTAGAAAATTATTAGCCTCCAAAATAGCCCCTTCTTGCAAATCTGGGTTCTCCATAAACTTGCGAATTTTTACCAACGGCTACGAAAAATACGCGTAGACAAAACTGATAGACGTAAAACTTGGCGGACATGAGCAGCTGGATTTTTGATTTCCGCTTATAAACATATTCTCAAAGAACATGAAATCCCCCTTAATCCCCCTTTGATAAAGGGGGATTAAGGGGGATTTAAATCATAGCTGCTCAATAACCTGTGGATTTTACACTACCGCTGAAGTTTTTTACTTGATTTGAATAGCTTGGTAGGATATAATATTTTTTGGATAAAAGATTAAAGGAAGGAAAGCAAAGAAAGTTGAAGGTTTTAATTTGATGCAAGCTACGATTATTCTTGGAAGTAAATCAGATAGACTGATTGCAGATAAAGTAAAAGAAGTTTTGGAAGAGTTTGATATTGAGTATGAGATAAGAGTAGCCTCAGCCCACAGAACGCCTGAATTAGTTAAAGAAATAGTTGAAAAGAGTAATGCCGAAGTTTTTATTGCTATTGCTGGCTTATCTGCTGCTTTGCCAGGAGCGGTTGCCTCTTTAACAATTAAACCAGTGATAGGAGTTCCCGTAAGCGGAAAATTAAACATTGACTCCATCTTGTCAATAGCCCAAATGCCGCCAGGAATTGCCGTGGCTACTGTTGGCTTGGACAATGGAACAAATGCTGGTTTATTGGCAGTGCAAATGTTAGCCTTAAAAGATAAAAAATTGCAGGAAAAATTCATTGACTCTAGAAAAAAAATGAAGGAAAAAATCTTAAAAGATGATGAAGAAGTAAGAAAAATTTAAAAAAAGTTACCTTTGGCTTGACAAATTCTACAATAATAATTGACAATAATAGATATTATATTATTATTATAATAATTGCTGGACAAAATCTAGAAAATAATGATAAAGGATAAATTTTATGGTATGATTCTAAAAAGAGAACTATGATAAAAAGTATGACTGGTTTAGGTAAAAGTGAAGATGAATATTTTAAAGTAGAGATTAAATCTTTAAATCATAAGTATTTTGAACCCTATGTTCATTTGCCTAATAAGCTTTCTTGTTTAGAAAACCTGATTATAGAAAAATTAAAGCCTTATCTAACCCGAGGCAAGGTAGATGTTTTTGTAAATTATAAATCAAATGCAGAAGAAAAGATACCTTTAGATATAAATAGAGCTAGTGCTTATTTAAATAAATGGAATGAATTAAGTAAGTTATTAAAATTAGAAAATGATATAAAACTTTCTGATTTAGTTAGTCTAAAAGATATTTATAGTTTAAATGAGCTTGATGGTCAAGAGATAGAAAACTCTTGGTTAAAGTTAGATAAATTAATTACTACGGCCTTAATAGACTTAGATCAATCAAGAGCTCGAGAAGGAGAAAGATTATTAGAAGATTTAAAGAAGATCTTAAGGAAAATAAGAAAAACTTCTCAAGAAATCGAGGATGATGCAGATAAGGTTTTAGCAAAGAAAAAAGAAGAGCTTTGTCAAAAACTAAAAGAACTTTCATTAAATTTAGAGCTCTACGAAGAACGTATTGCCTTAGAAATTGCTCTTTATGTTAATAAGTGTGACATTAATGAAGAATTAGTACGAATAAAGAGCCACCTTAAAGAGATAATTATTTTTTTTCAAAAGAAGGAACCCATAGGAAGGAAGTTAGAGTTTATTGGCCAAGAGTTAAGTAGAGAGATAAATACTATTGGGTCCAAAGCAGGAATGTATGAGATTACCAAGAAAGTGATCTTGCTTAAGAGCGAATTAGAAAGATTTAAAGAACAAGTAAGGAATATAGAATAATATTGTCAGCTGTTAGGTACCAGCGTCCATGTATCAGCCTAAAACCACTGTTCCTCTAATTCCCGAGATAAATCTTCTGCCGACAGCTGACGGCTGAACGTTTACTATTATTTATATTTAAAGGAAAATTATGAAACTATTGAATATAGGTTTTGGAAATGTTGTGGCAACCTCAAGGATAGTCTGCATTACTTCTCCAGAATCTTCTCCTATGAAAAGAATGAAAGAGCAATCAAGAAAAGAAGGTAGGTTGATTGATGCTACCTATGGCAGAAAGACACGAGCCATTATTGTTACTGATAGCAATCATATAATTTTATCTTCAGTCCAGTCAGAAACTATGGCTGAGAGATGGCAAGAATCCTTTGAAGAGAACAAAGGTTGATTTGAATACGGGAACGGTGACAAAGTCAGGCGAAGGTAACAAATGGCTGGTTTAATTATAGTGATTTCTGCTCCTTCGGGAACAGGAAAGACTACTATCTGTAAACACTTATTAAAAGAATTTACTCAAATTAAGCATTCTGTCTCTTATACTACTCGTCTCCCTCGGGCTAATGAAGTAGAGGGAGAAAGTTATTGCTTTGTAAGTAAAGAAGAATTTGATAAAATGGTGGTTAGCGGCCAGTTAGCGGAATGGGCTAAAGTGCATGGTAACTATTATGGCACCTCTTTGGAGCACTTAAATAAGATAAAAGAAGAAGGTTGTGATGCAATTTTATCTATTGATGTTCAAGGTGGGCTAAGTATTAAGAAGAAGTGCGAAAATGCAAGCTTAATATTTATTATTCCTCCTTCTCTAAATGAACTCAGAAACAGATTAGAAAAAAGAAATACCGAAGAATTAGAACACTTAGAAAGTCGATTAAGGTGTGCTCACGAAGAGGTAAAGCATATCTTTAAATATGACTATTTTTTAATTAATCATGATCTTGAGGAAACAATAAATAATTTAAAATCTATTATTATTGCTGAAAGACACAAGATTGCTCATCTTCCAGAAAGTTTATTATAAAATGAAAGTTCTTGGTATCTTCCATTGCTTTTTTTACTCGGTCTAAAGCTTCTGGTCTTTAATTTAGTAAACTTTTGGCTGAATGTTCACATCTAAACTTTTTTAAAGGAGGTTTTGGTTGGTTATTAATAATGAGGACTGCAAGATAGAAAATCCACATTTATTAATTTTGGCTATCGCAAAAAGGATTCGTCAGATAACAAAAAGAAGTTCTCTGTCAGTTAATAATAATAAATATAAAAAGCTTATTTCCCTTGTTTTAGAGGAGATTAAGGAGAAAAAGATAAGTTTTATTATGGAAAAATAAGGTGGGTAAGATAATTGCTAGAAGGAAAAAAGATAATCTTAGGTGTTACCGGTAGTATAGCTGCTTATAAATCTGCTTTATTATTAAGTGAGTTAAAAAGATTAAAGGCAGATGTCTGGGTAGTGATGACTAATGCTGCTACTTCATTTATTACTCCTCTTACTCTTCAAACTTTATCAAAGAATAAGGTCTATCTAAATTTATTTGATTCTGCCCCTTCTTTTATTCCAGAACATATCTCTTTAAATCAAGGAACTAGTTTAATCTTAATTGCTCCTGCTACCGCTAATACCATCTCTAAGATTTCTTTGGGTATAGCTGATAATTTGCTTTCTACTTTAGTCTTATCTTCCACTGTTCCTAAAATACTTGCTCCCGCCATGAATGAAGCTATGTATTTAAATCCTATCTTTCAAGAAAATTTATTAAGATTAGTCAAGATGGGCTATATTTTGGTAGATCCAGAATGTGGAAGATTAGCTTGTGAAAAAGAAGGAAAAGGTCGCATGGGTAGTATAGAAAGGATTATAGAAGAGGTAAAAAAGGTTTCGACCAAGCAAGAACTTCCCTTAAAAGATAGGAGAATATTAATTACCGCTGGGCCTACCAGAGAACCCCTGGATACGGTTCGTTATCTTAGTAATCGTTCTTCAGGAAAGATGGGCTATGCCTTAGCGGAAGAAGCTCAAAGATTAGGAGGAAGAGTTACTTTAATTTCAGGACCTTCTTCTCTTCCTCCTTTAAAAGAAGGGGTAAAGTTCATTAAAGTAACTACTGCTCTTGAGATGAGGGAGGTAGTCTTAAATGAGTTTGATCCTCAGGAAATAGTTATCTTTGCCGCTGCCGTTAGTGATTTTCGTTCCAAAGTAGTCCAGAACGGTAAAATAAGAAAGAAAGAACTGCTTCTTAGGATAGAACTGGTAGAAAATCCTGATATCTTAAAGGAATTAGGGTCAAGAAAGAAAGAAAAAATCTTAGTTGGGTTTGCGGCTGAAGATTCCGATGACCTTCAAAGAGCGGTGGTGAAATTAGAAGAAAAGAACTTAGATTTCATTGTCTTTAATAATATTAGTCGAGAAGATACTGGATTTGAAAGTGACACCAATCAGGTTAAGATTATCAGAAAAGATAAAAGCTTAAAGGAACTTCCCTTGTTGAGCAAGGAAGAGACTTCTAAAGAGATCTTTAAAGAGATTATTAATTTAATAAATAATAAATAATAAATAAATGGAATTTGAAAAAACAAAAAAAGTTTTAGAGAAATTTATAGAGAGTGAATCTTGGCATAAAATTTGTGAAATCTTAGTTTCTCGGTTAAATTCTTCTTTTTTCTGGGTAATTGACACTCAAGGTAATTTTATCTATCGGTTACAAGAAGATCGTAAATTTTGCCAAATGATTAAAAATAATTTATCTGGATCAAGGGGCTGCCAAGATTCTTTTCAATTTTTAAGGCAACAAGTTATAGAAAAAAAGAAATCTTTGGTTAATAATTGCCATGCTGGATTTTTAAAGTTTGCTTCTCCTTTAATGGTAGATAATGAAATTATTGGTATTTTAGGAGGCTGCCAACTTATTGATCTTAATCTGGACTTTGAATTATATCAAGCTACAGCCTTAGAATTATCTTTAAATATAGAAGATTTTTTATTCTTTATCTCTAAAGAATCTTCTATCTCTTCTTCTAACTTAGAGGCAGAGATAGAATTAGTTAGCTTAGCTACCAAGAATACCTTAGAGTCCATAACTCGGCGGGAGACAAAAGAAAGACAAGAGAAGAAGGAAGTAGATAAGGTTAGAGATTTTTATGACTTATTTGAGGCTTGCCGGGAACTAGTCTTAAATTTAGAAACTAAAAAATTATATCCCACCATCGTAGAGATGGCCCGTAAAGCCATGAATACTCAAATTTGTTCTTTAATGTTAGTTGATCAAGAAAATAAAGAAGTAACCATAAAAGCAGCTTGTGGTTTAAGCGAGAAGGTAATAAAAGAGACCTGCTTAAGTTCAGAAGAAGGATTAGTGGGTTATGTAATTAAAAGTAGCCAGCCTCTTTTGGTCAAAGATGTAGAAACTGATCCTCGATTTAAGAGGAGACATCAGTCCGAAAGATACCATACCAAATCTTTAATAATTTCTCCCCTTAAGATTGAAGATAAAGTTATGGGAGTCTTATGTATGAATAATAAAGAAGATCATACTCCTTTTAATGAAGATGATTTAAATTTACTCTCTATTATTTGTGGTCATGCGGCAATAGCTATTGAAAATTCTAAAGCTTATGAAAAGATAAAGAAAGATAAAGCTGAGATTAATATTCAAGCTAAGGAATTAAGCATCTTACATGACATAGGAGAAGAATTAATCTTAAGACATACGCCCAGAGAAATATTAGATTTATCTTTAACCCAAATCTTAAAAAATCTAAGCTGTGATTTAGCTTCTTATTTCATTTGGGAAGGTGGAGAGGTAAGAGCAAAAGTTTGTAGTCTTTATTCTTTAGAAGAAGAATCATTACAACAGCTAAAGGAACATTTTAAGAAAAGTATGCCTAATTTAAGTTTTTTCCAAAGTTTAAGAGAAGAGTTTTCTTTGGAAGTAATTTCAAAAAGTTCTAAAAGACCAAAAGATAGAGACATTTTAGCTTATTTAGCTTATTCTCTTAGTGATAATGGTAGTTTTATCGGGATATTAGCCCTGGCTTCTTTTCACAAGCGAATATTTTTAGAGAACGAAAAAAACTTATTTTCTTTAATCTCTAAGCAAATTTCTGTTAACATTAAGAGAGCTTTAGTTTATGAAGAAACAAAGATTTTAACCGAAAGGGATGATCTTACCAATGTTTATAATTATCGTTACTTTAAGAAGAACTACCCTGAAGAATTTAAAAAAGTCTTTTTTCATTATCAACCACTCTCTCTAATTATGTTAGACTTTGATCATTTAAAGATGTATAATGATAGATATGGACATCAACAAGGTAGTTTTTTAATTAAGAAGATTGCTTCCTTAATTGAAAGAGAGCTGAAGGACAAAGGTTGGGTATCTCGGTTTGGAGGCGATGAATTTTCCATTATTCTTCCTAATACTCCCAAAGATGATGCTTTTAAAGTAGCCAGTAAGATCAGAGAGAGTATTAATAATACTACCGTCAACTTAAATGGAGACTTACATAAATTAACTGCCAGCTTGGGTGTGGCTACTTTTTCAGGAAGGGAGACTCAGATAAGAGACGAAAAAGATTTGTTAGAGTTAGCTGATAAAGCTTTATACCAAGCAAAAGATCAAGGAAGAAATAAAGTTTGTCAGTATCATGAATAACGAGATAAAAGTTCAGCCGTCAGGTGTCAGCAAGAAACTTTGTCTTGGGAATTAGAGGAGTAGTGTTTTGCCTCTTCTCTTGAAATTCCTTTAAAAGCTGAAACTTGAGGCTGGTACCTGAACGTTTATGAACAATGAGGTAAACTCAGATGAAACCAGAAGAAATCAAGAGAATATTCTTTAGTTTTTTAAAGAGTGATGAATGGAGTTTAATCACTGAGATTTTAGATGAGATGAAAGCTTGTTATCAAGTGATAGATAATGAAGCTAAGGTTATCTCTTGCAAGATTGATAACCAATTTTGTGGAGTTTTAAAGAAAAATAATCTTAATAAGCAGCAATGCGCTGAGTTTTATCAGCAAGTGATCGAAGAAGCCAAGAGAGGGTTAGATTTTAAAGTAAGTTCTTGTTATATGGACTTTATTGTCTTTGCTTTTCCTTTAATCGTTAAAGGTGAAGTAATGGGGATGGTTTTAGGAAGTCAAATTGTTAATTGTGATCTTGCTCTTGAAAAGTATCTCTTTAATTTCGAAAGATATGGAATTAGCAAAGAGTTTCTTTGCTCTCTTCATCAAACTCAAGTTCATTATACCTTTCAGATTATTAAGAATGAGATAAACTTAGTTTCATGGTTAGCCAGATTAGCGATAGAAGAGGCCTTAATTAGCTCTAAATTAGAAGAAAGAGATGATGAATTAGAGGGAATTATCGAGTCTTATAAGATGTTTGAAGAAAGTCAAAATTCTCAATTAAAACTTACCAAAAAGATGATCTACACTAAGATTGTTAATATTGCCGCTAAGGCTTTAGATGCTGAAATTTGTTCTTTGATGTTAGTTGATCAAGAGAAAAAACAAATATACATCGAAGATGCTCTTGGTTTAGATAAGAATATTATTTCTAAAGTGAGCTTAAGTTTAGGAGAAGGTGTTGCCGGACATGTGATCAGGAGTGGAAAATCTCTATTGATAAAAGATATTAGTCAAGATATTCGTTTTGGAGTAAAACATAAACCTTTGAAATATTATACTCGGTCTTTAATTATCTCACCCTTGAAGGTAAAAGGCGAGATAATTGGGGTGATAAACATTAATAATAAATCTAATCGCCGTTCTTTCGAGGAAAAGGATTTGGAGCTTTTAAATGTTATTTGCGGCCATGCCGGGGCAGCCTTGGAAAGCTTAGAGAGTGAGACGTCAGATTTCCTTAGCAAAGATTATGAAATTTTAAAAAATAGTCCAATAGAGCTTAAAGAAAAAGTAAGAAAAGAGAAGATAGACAAAGAAGACTTAGAAGATAAAGATAATTTAATAAAAGAACTAAAAGAAAAGATTGTAGAATTTTCTAAATTTAGAAAGGAGACAGAAGAAGAAGTAACTGCCTTAAAGAGCCAACGAGAACAAATGAAAGAACGACTGAGAGAAGAAGAAGAAAGAATAAGGGCTTATCAAGAAAAGATTAACTTATTAAAAGATACTAAGACTGAAGTAATAGAGAAAGGAACTGGGTACGAAAAAGAATTAAATCGAATAAAAAAAGAAGTAGAGGACTTTAGAAATATCCATGAAGAGCTTAAGAAAATAACTGCACTTCAAGAAAAAGCCAAACAAGAAAAAGATGTCGGTAATATAGGAAAATATAATCGTATGATCGAGGAATTAAAAGCCAAGAAAGAAAAATTAGAAGAGGTAGAAGAAAAGACTAAAGAACTAAACTTGTTGTTTAATATTACTAAAGAATTAATATCTCCAACCAAGATTAGAAATATTTTAGAATGCTCCTTAAATGAGATCTTTTCTTTTTATAATTACCATGCCGCTTCTTTTATCTTTCAGGAAGAAAATAAGGAGCAGGCAGTGATAAAGCTATCTTATCCCTTAGGAGATGCCTGCATCGAAGAACTAAAAGAGCAGATTCAAAATAGTTGGGCTGGAATTAAGAAGAAGAAAAAGATTAAAAAGCTTAGCTTTGAGCTCATACCGAGTAAGGATATGGCTATTGCTACTCAAAGCCAGGAGAAGATTTCTTCTTATATCTTTGTGCCCCTTAAAGAGAATAAGGAAGTAGTGGGACTAATCAATATTAATAGTTTTAAAGACTATGCTTACACGGCGATGGATAAAAAATTACTCTCGATCGTGGGCAATCAAATCTCTTTAGCTCTAGAGAGAGTTAAGTTGTTTAATCAGGTTAAGAAATCGGCGGAACTTGATGAGCTTACTAAGCTTTATAATTATCGGTATTTTGAAAAATATTTCGAGAAGGCCTTTAAAGATAGTCTGAGCTTAAAAAAATCTTTATCCTTAATCATCATGGATCTTGACTATTTTAAGAAAGTTAATGATGAATATGGTCATGCTCAAGGAAATAAATTACTAAAGACCGTAGCTTCTCTGATTAAGCATGAGGTTAAAGAAGCTGGTATTGTCGTTAGGTTTGGAGGAGATGAGTTTGCGATAGTCTTGCCAAAATTTAATCAAGAGAAAGCTTTTATTTTAGCTTCTAAAGTTAAAGATAGGTTAAATAATTGTGATTATCAAATAGATGGAAAAAATTTTCGACTTTCAACTAGTATTGGAATAGCTTCTCTTCCCAATCAAAAGATAAAGATTTCCAAAGAATTATTTAAAAGAGCTGATCGAGCGGTGTATCTGGCTAAAGAGCAAGGAAGAGATCGGGTTGTTACTTGTCCAGCAGATTAGTGAGAAATTTATTAGTTAGAGAAAGGTAAAAGATTGGAAACAAGAAAGATAAATAAGATCTTAAATGAATTTGTAAAAAGTAGTGAGTGGAAGCAAGTAAGGTTAGCTATTCTTTTTAAGATTGATTCCCCGGGGTGGGTAGTTAATAAGGATAGAGAATTTATCTACAAAGTGGAGCAAGACCGAAAATGTTGTGAAATAATTAAGTCTACTCCTTCAGGAAAGATTCTCTGCCATGAATTCTTCAAAGAGTTGTTTTCGCATGTTTACGAGAAGAAAAACTCAGTCGTCTTAGCCTGTAAAGCTGGACTCTATGGGATAGCTTGCCCTCTTTTAGTCGAAGATAACTTAATTGGAGTAGTAGGAGGATGTCAAATCTTAACCGAGGAGAAAGATTTAACTAAATTTGAAAACTTTGCTAAAAAAATAAAAGTAGATCCTATTTACTTTTTAAATTCAATTAAACAAGGCTACACTATCGCGACTAAAAACTTAGAATTAGAGATGAATTTAATTGCTCTTCTTTCTCAAGCCGCTATAAATGTGGTCTTAAAAGAAGATTATGCCTTAAAAGCTAATGCTAATATTAAGAAGATTTTAGAACTATATAAATCAATTGAAGAAAGAAGGGAATTTATCTTAGAAAATAAGCTAGAAAATCTTTATACCTTAATCTTAGATGATATGTTAAGTATCTTAAAATATAAATCTTCTTATTTAATAATGATTGATAAAAGAACCAAGAAGTTGGTAGATAAGTTTTCTAATAGTGTGGTTGAATTAAAGATTAATGAAGACTTAATTAAGAAGATTGTGACTGATTTTGGAGTTAAATTTTTAAATATACCTAAGCCTATGCTTTTCTTAAATATTAATTTAAATTCTCCTTATCATTACCTATTAGCTTTAAGCCATAAGGAAGATGAGACCGAGATTGGAGAAGAAGACATAGAAATAGCTAATTTAGTGAGAGATTTTCTAAGTATTGCCATCCGCGGCTTAGTTTGTAGCTTTGAAAAGAAAGAAAAGAAAGAAAAAGAACTTATGATAAAAGGTAAGAAGGAGATGATTGGAGACCAAGTAAAATCATTTCAAGATCATGTCAAAAAAGCCGAGGAATTTAAAAAACAGACCGAGAATATTAAAAATCTAGTTGAAAAGATGAGTAATGACAAAGTAAATTTAAATGAGATTAAAGAAGAAAAGGAAAAACTAAAGGGTCAAGTAGAAGAACTAAATACAGTAATTGTAGAATTAGAAGAACAAGCTACCAGATTAAAAAAAGAAGCAGAAGAATTAGAAAGGGAGCAAAAGTATCTTAAAGAAGAAGGTAGCAAGAAAGCTAAAGAATTAAAGCAGCGCCTAGAAGAATTAAAAAAACAAGAAGAAGAACTCAGGAAGAATACTGAAACGTTAAAAAAACAAGCCGAAGAAGCTAAGAATTTTATTGCTCAAATGGAAGAAGTTCAAGAATTAAAAGAAAAAACTAATGAATTAAATATATTATATAGTGTAAGTAGTGATTTATCTTCTCTTGAGAATCCGGTAAGTATTTTACAGCATGCTTTAGATAAAATAAAACCTTATTTTAATTATCAAATTAGTTCTTATTTATATCTTCAAGATGAAGATAGTCTGGTAGGCAAGATTGATAATCTTTCCTATGCTAGCGAAGAAAACCTTGAAGAAATTAAAAAAAGGATGGCTGACCGATGGAAGATCATAGAAGGAAAAGAAGTTAAAAGAAAGATTGAATTTACTGTAGAAAGGCCGGCTTTAGTTTCTATGGCCGGGGAATATCATGAGATCATGAATTCACACCTGATTACTCCTTTAACAGAAAAAGGCAGTTTAATAGGACTTCTCTTTATTGGCAACTTAGAAAAAGATTTCTTTGATACTTCTAAAATTAGGTTGTTCTCCATTATTGGAAGCCATATTTCAGTGGCTTTAGAAAAAGCTAGATTTTTAGCTAAGACTAAAGAAATGGCCGAGCATGATACTCTTACTGGAATATATAATCTCAGGTATTTTGAACAATTTTTAGCTAAGGAGATAAGCTATGGGCGGGAAGTTAATGGTCAACTTTCTGTAATTATGATGGACTTAGATAATCTTAAAAGGGTAAACGATACCTATGGTCATGAGTGGGGAAACAAGTATCTCCAAATCGCTACCTTTCTTTTACAAGGAACTATTAGCAAGGGTAATTGTTTAGCTAGAATCGGCGGAGATGAATTTGTCGTGGCCTTACCTGGAGCTACCAAAGAGGAGGCAGCGAAGACAGCTAGAAAGATTAAAGATATGATTGCTAATTATGAATTTAGCTTTGCGGGTAAGATTCATAAGATGTCAGCTAGCTTAGGGGTAGCTTCTTTCTCTAAGAATCTTATCTTTGACAATAAAGATATGATGTTTCGAGCAGACAAGGCTTTATATCAAGCTAAATCTAGAGGTAAAAATCAAGTGTGTCTTTATAAAGAAGAGGAGTTGTAGTAAGATTAACTATGATTACTTAGCTTTTTCTAATTAAGATTGAGTATTTCTTGAAATAAGCAGCCAGAGTTTTTCGTAAAAGATAAAAAGGTCCAGAAAAAGCAAAGAGAAGCAAGATGATAAAGATAATTATTTCTGGTGAAATCGCTATAAAACTTATGCCTAAGATAATAGTTACTAAATAAGAAAAGGATCTTTTATTTCTTGTCGTTTCAAAAACAAAGATATGATAAGCAATAGTGCTGATCATCAAGTAAGATAAGACAATTATAGCGATCATGAGAGGAACTTTAGGAATAACAAGCTGGTAGCTACTTACCACCAAAATAAAAGAAGCAATCAAAGATCCAGCAGCTGGGATAGGCAAACCAGTAAAATACTTCTTTTCGGTGCTACTTTTAACTTGAACATTAAATCTAGCTAGACGTAAAGCTCCACAGGCTACATAGAGGCAAAATATGATTAAAGCTAAACGGTGATAAGCATGCTGAAATAAATAAGCATAAACTAAGGTAGCTGGGGCAATACCAAAAGAGACTAAATCAGAAAGAGAATCAAATTGGACCCCAAAGCTGGTAGTAGATTTAGTCAGCCGTGCTATTTTGCCATCAAGGATATCAAAAAGATTAGCTATTAAGATTAACCCACAAGCTGTTAGGATCTCTCCCCTGAAGACAAATAAGATAGATAAAAAACCACAACAGAGATTTCCGGTAGTAAATAAATTAGGTAGAATTTGAATTTTTTTCATAAGTTACCTCTCCTATAATAGTTAAACCTGCGTAAACCTTATCTCCTTTTTGGCATTTTAAGGAGATTTCTTTAGGCAAAAAAATGTCTACTCGAGACCCAAATTTAATCATTCCATAACGTTCTCCCAGTGTTAATTTGCTTCCTACTTCACAGTAGCAAATAATTCTTCGCGCAATAAAACCAGCTATTTGTTTTACCATGACCAAAGCATCTTTACTTCTAATCACTAAGATATTATTTTCATTGACTAAGGAGGAATCACTAAAGAGAGCATTTCTAAATTTTCCTTTTAGATATTTTTTATGCTCAACTACTCCAGGGATAGGGGAACGATTGATGTGAACATTAAATATAGATAAGAAGATGCTAATCTTATAGACTGGTTGCTTGAGATACTCGCCTTCATAAACTTCATTAATTTCCGTAATCTTTCCATCAGCGGGAGAAAGAATTACTCCTTCTTTAAAAAGAATCTTTCTTTCAGGATCTCTAAAAAAGTAAATAACAAATAAAAACAGAGGAAGACTACTATAAAATATTGTTTTTGAGAAGAAATAGATGATTACCAAGAAGATAGAAAAAGGTAAAATAATAGGGAATGATTCTTTAGCGATAGGGATTTTTCTTATGATTTTCATTTTATTTCTTTCCAATATAAATTAAAGAATAGGGAAGAGATAAAGGATTATGAGTCTTTCTTATGATCTTCGTCTAATCTTCATTTTATTTCTTTCCAATGCCAATAAAGATAGTAGTAGAGTCTCTCTTGACTAATAACAAGACTTCTTGGTCTTCCTTTATCTCTTTAGTTACTTCGATAAAATCTTCAAGAGATTCGATATCCTTCTGGTTTACTTTTTCAATAACATCTCCTTCTGTTAATCCTGCCCTATGAGCAGGAGTGCCATATTTAATTTGGGAGATGATGACCCCTTTTTCTTCTTCGAGACCAAAATGCTTAGATAGTTCTTCAGTTAGTCTTTGAACGGTGAGACCTTTCCAATAATAAGTATTTTTTTGGTAAGAACGAGCTGCTTTTGGTTTTTCTGGAAGTTCTTCTAAGGTAACTTTTACCACCATCAATTTTTTATCCCTGATGATAGAAAGCTCAATTACACTTCCAATGGTTTTTTTTAAGACTTCTCTTTGGAGTAGTTTTGTCGAATTAATTTCTTTATTATCAATAGCTTTGATAATATCTTTCCTTTTTATGCCTGCTTTTTCGGCAGGGCTATCTTTACTCACATCAGAAACTAATACTCCACTCTCAGAAGCTACTCCTAAAAGTTTAGCTAATTCAGGAGTGATATCTTGAATAAATACTCCCAGCCAGGCTCGACTAACTTTTCCATGTTCAATCAGGGAATTAATAACTTGATTGGCCATATTTATAGGAATAGCAAATCCAATGCCTTGAGCTTGGGCATAAATGGCGGTGTTAATTCCAATAACTTCTCCTTTAAGGTTAACTAAGGGTCCACCACTATTTCCAGGGTTAATAGAAGCATCTGTTTGGAGAAAGTCTTCGTAATCAGCTAGCCCGATAACTCTTCCTTTGGCGCTGATTACTCCTACGGTAATGGTATGTTCTAACCCATAGGGATTTCCTACAGCAATAGCCCAACTTCCAATCTTTGCTTTATCTGAATTTCCTAATTTAGCCACTGGTAAGTTATCTGCCTTTATCTTAATTAAGGCTAAGTCTGTTTTAGGATCACTTCCTATTACTTGACCTTCAAAATTTTTTCTATTAAAGAGGGTAACTTTTATAGAAGCAGCTCCTTTAATGACGTGGTCATTAGTTAAAATATATCCATCTTCTCTTACGATTACTCCTGAGCCTAAACTTTCTTGATTATATTCTTTAGGTTGGAGATTATCAAAGAAGCCTTCAAAGAGGTCATCAAAATGAGAGAGAGAGTGATCTTTAAAAGCTTGAAGATCATCAACCCCACTTACTTTTTTAATTACACCAAGATTAACCACCACCGGCTTTACTTCTTCGGCAATCCTAATAAAAGTTTCTTCTAAAGAAAAAAGACCGGAAGGAGTCTTTATTTCTGAAGTAGCTTGAACTGGTTGAAGTTTTACAGAACTAGTTTTTTCTCTCTTCTTGCAACCTGAAGCCTG
>Ga0180007_10002178_pt1 | contig 23972 bp, 22 predicted proteins | sample MM_PC_MetaG_FD_121122 | JGI IMG/M metagenome (GOLD analysis project Ga0180007, IMG submission 121122) | Groundwater microbial communities from the Aspo Hard Rock Laboratory (HRL) deep subsurface site, Sweden - MM_PC_MetaG | ecosystem: Environmental > Aquatic > Deep subsurface > Groundwater... | reverse complement strand
GAGTACAAGCATCAAAATCACAAATATAATGGTCAGGACAATCCGAAGTACGTTCACAATTACAACTAGCCGCAGCACCAAAAACAAAAGAAGATGAAAAAGTAAAAACTAACAAAACCAACAACAACTGTTTTATTATGTTTATGATTTTCATTCTTCAACTAATGCAGGAACCATTTCTTTAACTCTTAATAAAGGATTTTCTTCATATATAACTTTTGAATATATTCCTTCACCTTCTGTTGAATCAAAGAGTCCTCTCGTTACTTTCCTTATAGTTTTCCACGTTTTGCTAACAAGGTTTGTTCTTGGATAATATTCTGTTTTTGAAACCAACCAATTCTGATTGTCTTCTTGCACTTGTGTTTGCATCGTTCTTCCAAGACCATCAACAAATGCTATTAAAACTGCTGTCTGTTTATCATCTATTTTCGTAATGGTTTTTATCCAGTTTGGATTTCTTTCGTTTTCAAAGAAATGATATTCATAAGTAACATCCGGATTTTTTAAATCAGAGCCAGGACCAGCAGATTTTATTAATCGATTAAAAGAATCAAATTCATACTCTGCTTGTTCCCCATTTGAACCAATAACTTTTTCAGTCAGATATTTATTGTTTAAATACGTTTTTGATTCATGTCCCAAAACATTTTTTGCGCAAGTTAGTACTGAATGTTGAAATCCATTAACATTTTCATTATTTGAACAAGGATTAGTATTATCACCATAAAAAAAGTATGCTGAGTTTCCAAGAGCGTCTTTTGATTCTAAAACATTACCATACTTATCGTATGATACTATTGTTGAAACAACCCTGTTCGGTGTTGGAACGACACTCTTTGATTTAGCATATTCTGTAGATGCTTGTGTTTTGTCATTAACCCAAATCTGAGACTGAAACGGATACCAGTCATCATCAAAGCTTTTCCAAATATTTCTTGAAAAGGATAATATATTTGCATTCGTTTCTGTATTCTCAAAAGTTTTTGTTTCATAAATTTGACTAAACATATTTTTTTCTTTCATTTCAGGATAATTCTCATAAGCATATTTTGTTGTAGAAATTAATGTTTTTCCATCAGTATTTGTAGCAAAAGTTTTTCTTAAAAATCCATCTGATTGATACTCATATTCAACACTGCTTGTCATTCCATCTTGAGTGGATTCAGACTTTGTAACTTGGTTTAGTCCTGATGAAACATATCCTTTATTGCTAATCACAGTTTTTTTTGAATATTCATTAACACTTTTCTGTATCAAGGTTTTGTCATTATCATAAACACTAACCATAGACACCAATCCACGTTTATGTTCTTGACTTTGTTCTGCAGCATGATATTCCTTATTAGAAATTTCTAAAACATCTGGAATTTCGTTGTTATCTCTATCCCAATCTTGTCCAACAACAACACCGCAACCTTGAGATTCTTCTTGAATAAGTATTTGAAACCTTGCTTTTCTAGTGCCACCTTTATTTGACCAGACAGAGTATAAACCATCGCTTATTGCCTTTCCAGCATTATTATACTCTAAATTACTTATACAATAACCACCACTATTACCTTTACAAATATCTTTAACAAATGTTCCTATCGACCACAATTCTAATTTAACACCTGTTGGTGCAAAAAATATTTGATTACACTTAGTATCAGCAATTTTTTGACAAACGCCATAATCACTATCAGAATCTATCTCTCCATCAGAGTTAAGATGACATCTGGTTAAGTTACCGTAAGTTTTTCCAGTATTAGGATTAGTTTCAGCAGTTGTGAATTTGTAAACTTGATACCCATAACCAACTTTTTCTTCTTCATCATAGAATGGTATTACTGTAACTTGTCCATAAGTAACTTTTGGTGAGGCATATATTGAACCTTTATAAATTCTATCGTCTAAAATATTTGACAAACCATGAGCTGGTTCAACTGTTGCAACACCTGAACTTTCACCATAAATATTTTTTTGGTTAATACCATCATTTTCATCTGTATCAAAAAAAATTTTATTGTATAAGAATTTCTGACTTACACATTCATCAATTCCATTACAATTTCTTATCAAACTTACTCTTAGTCCTCCACCATAATGTGTATCTTTTGACTCCACCTCTTTATTGGACATTGTAGTATAATCTGCATCTAAAGAACCTATTTTCGTGTATCTATCCGGCTCATAAACAAACTCTGTTATTCCACCATTAGGCCATTTAATACTGGTCATGCTCCAAGCATCAGGCAAAAGACCATCGGGAAGCCCGCTCTCTCTATAACCATAATTTTCAATGTAATAACCCCAACGATCATAATATCTATCAGTCCATTTTGGGTTTGAACTATCATACTTAAAATTATAAGGAGGCAGATTCTCTTTTCCCATTGAATCATATTGTGTTAAGCTTTTAAGTGTTAATTGACCACTACTTGACCCGGAAATTCCTTGCATTAAAGAATAGTCATAGTTAAACTTGTAATCTGTGACTTTTTCCAAACCATCATTTTTAGTTTTAGCATATAGAATCACTTCATCAAGTTTTTTTTGATGAAGAGCACTATTCTCTTCTTCTTGTGCGTCAAGTCTTGGACTTGTAACAAAAACTGCTTTGTGAGTTGGTGTTTCTATTGATTTTAAGTATGAAATACTCATCTCCTGTGTGCTTCTTGAGCTTAAACCGTTAGCATCACTTTTACAAACAAATTTGTAAGGTTGATTTAAAGTAAAGCTATCTGAAAGCGTTTCATATTCAAACTTTATCCAATTACCTTCATCACCTATGCTTGGTCCTACTATATTATCAGAGTCCTTATAATTAACACTTTCAATCATCTCAAGCTTCCAAGTATATGGATGAGGTGTGTTTAATTCAAAACTCATACGACCATCACCGCTTGAACAAGAAGAACTGGTTGTTAGAGCTCTTTGGGTTTTTGAGGATTGTATTAATTCTTTTTTTGTAAAATAGTATTTTGTGCCATCAAGCCCTTTAAACAAGAAGCCTTCAAGTAAATCTCCGTTAAATAAAGGTTCTATATCATTTTGGAACAAGGTTGATGTTTGTTGCAATTTATATCTAAAATTATTCTTACCAGCATATTTGTTCCAACTCTTACTAACAACTAATAATCCTGAAGTAGAAGGCAAAGAAACATAAAATGTATCTGGTGATTCTTCATCAACATCCCATGATTTTGCATTTCCAAAATATTCTTCTAATCTGCAATAATAGATATTTTTGGATTCCAGTTCTTTTCCATTATTCATTTTCACCTTACAAACATGATATGAACAAATTCCTTCTTCTTCTAATATCTCCAGACCATTAGACCATCTTACAACTGGACAATCACTATCTTCATCGCACTCAATTGTTTCATGAGTATCACAAACAGTGCCACCAGCTAAAGAACAACTCATTTCATTGAAAGGACGGTAATTCGTTGGTTCAACACAATAAACAGCTGTTGACGTTGAACTATAATATTTTTTTACATCATCAGGATCAACTATGTTAAACCAACCATCAATTTTTACCTGATTAGTTTTACCAATTTCTAACTGCATTCCTGAAAAATCAGATTTAACACCTATATTTCCTGAAAACAACAAGCCATCAAGCGTTGACTCAATAAATTCCCCTATTATTGATCTGTAAACATAACTCATCATATATATATCGCTTGAATGATAAAAATTTTGTCCAAGCGCAGATACTAAATGTGAAAGCCATGTTGCAGCTGAATCAATAAAGCCAGGTTTTTCTTGTTTAAAATATATTTTAACATTATTCCTATTATACTCATCTGGGACTCCATTAACATTTCTTGTCACAGCTCCAGTTCCAAGACTCCACCCAAGACCAACCCATGAAGCAGTTTGAGTCGTTGATATTCCTGCTTGGTAATTTAGAACTACCGGATAACTCATCCCTCCTCTTCCAGGAACAGTAAATAAAGGTATACTTAAACCCATGTCTCCAGTGTATAAATCGATATTTACAAGTTGTGAGTAATCTTGAAATTGGTATGATTCAACATTTGCATGAACAGATATTAGACTTATTAGAAATATGAGCATGATAATAAATGAATTTAATCCATTTCGTATTTTCATTATTTTATCCTCGCAACCAATTGTCCATTTACCCACACATAATCTGTTATAGTATCTTTTCCAGAATCTACTTTAGAAGAGTCTGGAATTTTTGAAACTTCTGCTATTTTCGGTTTTTCCAAAACTTTAACATACAAAAAATCTTCTATTGTTCCCCCAGAACGCTGCATTTTATAACTACAATCAACAACATTTTTGTTTTTTCCTAAAACACTGTACCATTCCATGTAGTCACGAAGTTCAGAGTATGAATACTTTTTCTTCCTATAACCATTTAAAATATCATAATAAGTGCTTTTTGCCTCTGAATAACTATCAATTTCTTCTGGACAAGAAATCACGTTTACTGATGGGATGGTTGTTGTCTTAACAGTTGTTGTTTTAACAGCAAAACCACCTATGTTTAAATAATCTGAATAATTAGCCTGCATTGTATAAAACATGCTAAATAAACCTAATAAGAAACTAATCAAAATTATTATTTTAAATCTCTTTAAACCAATTTTATTAATTTTCTAACACCCTATTACTTTTATAAAAACTCTTAGTAAAATAGTATTTAAATGTTTCGATATAAAAATTAGTTCCACTCTAAAGTTATTACGAACATTTAAAAAATTGCGAGTTCATTGAATATTTAATGAATAGTTTAATTAGATTAGAGAATATTTCTAAAATCATAGATAATAAGAAAATATTGAAAGATATTAACTTTGAAATTCAAAATGGAGAAATCTTTGGAATTATTGGAAAAAATGGTGCTGGAAAGACAACTCTTCTAAGAATTCTAATAGGTTTTTATCATTACAATGGTGGAAAATATTATATTTATAATGATGAAAAAATACCTTTAAACAAAGATTTTCTAAAAAGTAATTTTGGTTTTGCATCACAAGAAAACTGTTTTTATGATGGGCTGACAGTTTTTGAAAACATCAAATACTTTGGTAAAATGTATTTTATGAAAAAAAATATTTTGATGTCTAAGATTGAAGAAGTGTTAGAACTTGTAGATTTAAAAGAACAAAAAAACACTCTTGCCTCAAACCTTTCGGGAGGGATGAAAAGAAGACTTGACTTGGCTTGTGCTTTGATTCACTCGCCGCACGTTTTGATCCTTGATGAGCCAACAGCAGAACTTGACCCTGTAACTGCTAATCATTTATGGCGAACACTCAAAAACATTAATGAGTCAGGAACAACCATAATTTTATCATCCCATTTTTTAAATAAAGTTGACCATCTGTGTGATCACATAGCAATAATTGATGATGGTTATATCTTAGAAACTGGAACTCCTAAAGAGCTAAAAGAATTATATTCTCATAATGAAGAGTTAATATTACAAACATTTCCAGGGCATTATCAAGAAATAGTTAATTATTTGAACGCTTATAATCTTGCAATATCTAAAACTCAGATACGAGATAAGTCGCTTGTTATATACACGAAAGATGCTGGTCAAGTTTTAGAGGTTCTAATAAAACTTTTGAATGATTTAAGAGAGAAAATATTGGAGTTAGAAGTTAACAAACCATCTCTTAATGAAATATTTGAATCAGTTACTGCAAATAAACCTGTTGTGAATAAAGAAAGTGAGATTAATAGATACATAAAAGATTCTGTTGAAAAATATAAAAATTCTGAGCTTAAAAAAAAGTTACTTGAAAGTTATCCGAAAGAAACCGTTGAAAAAATATTAAGTCAAAAATGAAACACCTAATAACTCTTTGGGAAATGGTTTTGAAACATTTCAAAATAATTGGTAGGTCAAAAACAACTTTACTAACGGTTTTCATGGGTCCGCTCTTAATCATATTTATTGTTGGTCTCGCGTTTAATAACCAAACTCTGCAGAATATAAACCTTGGTTTATACATAAACACTAGTTTGAACGAAAGTAACTACTTGGATTTAGATTTTGAAAATCCAGCCATTAGCCAGATATATGCAATTCTTAATGAAAGTTTCATAGTTGAATACACCGATTCTCAAGGCTCATGCATTAATGGTGTTAAAACAGGAATTTATCATGCGTGTTTAGAATTGCCTTTTGAATTAAATCCTGAAGACAGGTTATCTGATAATTATCTGAATATATTTGTTGACTTGTCACAAATAAATCTGGCATATTCTTTATTAAATGACATTTCAGAAACCGTATCTGTGGAAACCAAGAGATTAAGCTTATTATTTACAGAAAAACTTCTTTCTGAGATTGAAAACACAGAATTTGTTTTAGAAGCAGATAATGTAATGATGCTTGGACTTGAAGACACAATGACTACGATAAACGATAATTTATTGCAAGCACAAACAGATCTTGACTCTATGATGTTGGTTACTGAAGATATCGATGAACTAGAACAAATTCCAACTTTAGTCTCAACTCTTAGTATGAGTCTTGAAGATTATGATTTATTATCAAATGAAATACTCTATGACTACCAAACAACGCAAGAAGAACTATTAAGCCTAGAAGAAGAATATGATGATGCTTGTTGGAATTCATCTTCAACTTATTGTGATGAACTCTTTGAAAATATCAACAATTTAGAAGATAAAAGCACTATGTTAAGTTATTATATTAATTACATAAGTTCAAATGAAAACATCACAGATATTGCAGATGAACTTTTAATCTTATCAGATCAAGCAACAACAACTCTGGATAATATAAATAATAATGTTGTTGAAGCAGAAAATCTCAGGGTTTCAGCCATTAAATTTGTGGAAGACGGAAGTCTCGATTTAGAAATGGCAGTATTGGATCTTTCAACTATTGGTTTAGACATAACAACTGTTCTTGATGGTTTTTCTCAAATACAAATAAAAGATTCAGAAAAAATAATTAACCCTATGAACATATCCATTCAAACAGTTACAAAAGAAGGGACTTTTTTAGATTACTCATTTCCACTCTTAATAATTTTAGTAATTTGTTTCTTAGGAATATTATTATCCTCAAATATTGTTATGATTGAAAAGAAGTCCAGTGCTTTTTTCAGAAATCACATTACACCTGTTAAAGAATTCATGTTTTTGGCAAGTATATTCATAGTTATGCTTATAATAATGATTGTAGATGTCGTAATAGTTATGCTCGTAGCATCAATATTTTTTAATTTTAACACATCAATAACAACCCTGCCTGCATTATTACCTGCAATCCTCATTATTTCTTCAGCATTCATACTTATTGGTATGAGTATCGGTTTTATTTTCAAAGATGAAGAAGGCGCAACTATGACTAGCATTTTCTTAAGCACAATACTATTTTTGTTTTCACCAATTGTAATCCCATTAGAAAACATGTCTGTTGCACTTAGTAAAATTGCTGGTTTCAGCCCTTTAGTTTTGGGTCTTGATGTTTTGAAAAAAATTATCTTGTTTGAGATACCATTATTTGAATGCGGTATTAAAGTGTTATTTTTGTGTATTTACGTAATAATATTTATACTGTTAATATTCTTCACTTATCAATCTCATAAAAAAACTATGTAGATAAGACACTAAAAGAAGAATCAACAATTATCTTTATAATCATATCTTACGCATTCCATGTTGTAAGCATCTTCATATTCTATACAATCCCATGAATCTGCAGTACTCCATTTTGAACATTGAAGCCCTTCGCTTTCAATAAACGCATATTCTGTGCATAAAGGATATTTTTTCCAACCATACCCTGCACATTGCTCCACACTTCGCCACTGTTCCTCAACACAATATCTTTCAGGAACACATTCTGATTCATCAGAAACTTCAGAATTCTCATTTACAACATTACCTGTTAACAAGTTTGAAGAAGCTGCTTTTACAGGAGAATAATTACAGGAGTTATTTGATAAAAAGACAACGAGTGCAACAATTGCTACGATTCCTAATATCACAATCATCCCAGCATATTCACTTTTAACACTATTTCCCATCTCATCACCCAATAATATGATAATATAACAGAATTGAAACTCGAAAATATTTAAATGTTTCCCTTTTCTCTTTTGACAAATTTAATTATTTTATCAACCACTTCTTCTGGAGAAATATTTGTCGTGTCAATGACCAAATCATATTTTGAAAGGTCTAAATGTGAAAAACCATAATGAGACAAATATCTTTTTTCATCGCTTTTCTCACGTTCAAAAATACTTTTTTTTAAGTCTTCAACACTCGCAAAAACTTGTTCATTCCTATCAGTGTTCTCTTTAAGATCCTTAAAAATTCTTTTTGCAGCCTCATCAATTGAAACCGATAAAAAAACTTTGATTGAATGTGGTATAAAATGAAATGATGTTCTTCCTTCAATTACAAAGTTATCCTCTTTATTTCCAAGTTCTGTTTGGTATTCATCAACTTCTGTATCTGTTGAAGGATCTGTTTCTCCAAGTTTATTATACTCATTTATGGTCATACCCCTTTTTTTAGCCATGTCACGTCTCAACTGACCCATGTAATAACGTTTAAATCCAAGTGTTGTTGCAAGAAGTTTTCCAACAGTACTTTTTCCTGAACCTGCATTTCCAGAGATTGATATAATCATACATATTGGTTAACAGCTAGTTTTTTTATATTTATCTATATTTATCGTATTTATTCGTATTAATCAAAAAAAGTCTCTCTTTATTTATCGTTATTTGATAAGTTATCCGGCCGTTATATTTATAAACAAAGCATAATTTGTAAAAAACACTATAAAAAAAACATTGATTATAAAAAAATAGTGAGGTGTATTCAATGACAAACAACAATAATTTACAACCAATATTTATATTGCCTGAAGATTCCAGAAGAACAAGTGGAAAAGATGCTCAAAGAATGAATATAACAGCTGCAAAACTAGTTGCTGAATCTGTAAGAACAACACTTGGTCCAAAAGGCATGGACAAAATGATTGTTGACTCAATGGGAGACGTAACTGTTACAAATGATGGAGTTACTATTCTTGAAGAAATGAATATTGACCACCCATCTGCAAAAATGATTGTTGAAATTGCAAAAACTCAAGAAGACGAAGTTGGTGATGGAACAACAACTGCAGTGGTGCTTGCAGGAGAACTTTTAAAGAAAGCAGAGAGTTTATTAGATCAGGAAATACACCCAACTGTTATTGTCAAAGGTTACAGACTTGCTGCTGAAAAAGCACAAGAAATACTTAATCAGATGGCTGTCAATGTTACTGACAAGGACATTTCTACTTTGAAAAAAATTGCCATTACAGCCATGACTGGTAAAGGCGCAGAATCCAGAAAAGAGCAATTAGCAGAATTAACAGTTAAAGGAATTACAAGAATTACACAAAAAGAAGGAAACAAAATAGTAATTAACACTGACGACTTAAAAATTGAAAAAAAAGTTGGTGGAAGTGTTGAAGATACAGAACTTATTGAAGGAATTGTTCTTGATAAAGAAAGAGTTCATTCAGGTATGCCAAGAACTGTTGGAAACGCAAAAATTGCTCTTTTAGATATGGCTTTGGAAATTAGGAATACTGAAACTGATGCAAAGATTTCTATTACTGACCCTGAAAAAATGCAGGCATTCCTTGATATGGAAGAAAGCATGATTAGAAAAATGGTTGAAAAAGTTGTCCTAAGTGGTGCAACTGTTGTATTCTGTCAAAAAGGTATTGATGATATGGCACAACATTTTCTTGCAAAAAAAGGAATATATGCAACTAGAAGAGTTAAAAAATCAGATATGGAATTATTATCAAAAGCAACAGGTGCAAAAATTATATCAAACCTTGAAGATTTATCTTTAAATGATCTTGGTAAAGCAGGATTTGTTGAAGAATTAAAAGTCGGCGATGAAGCAATGACTTATGTCAGAGAATGCAAGAATGCAAAAGCAGTAACTATTCTCATCAGAGGTGGAACAGAACATGTTGTTGATGAGATAAAGAGAGCTATGGAAGACGCAATTGGTGATGTTGCTGCAGCTTTGAAAAACAACAAAATAGTTGCTGGCGCTGGCGCTCCTGAAATGGAACTTGCAAAGGAACTTCGAAAATATGCTGATTCTTTATCAGGAAGAGAACAATTAGCTGTCCAAGCATTTGCAGAAGCAATGGAAGTAATTCCAAGAACTCTTGCCGAAAACGCAGGACTTGATCCTATTGATGTTATTGCAGACCTTAAGTCCAAACATGATAATAATGAAAAATGGGCTGGAATCAATGTTTTCAGCGGCAAAGTTATGAATGCCTGGAAAGAAGGAGTTATTGAACCTTTAAAGATTAAAACTCAGGCTGTAAGCAGCGCTGCTGAAGTCGCAGTTATGATACTTCGAATTGATGATATCATAATGAGCGAAAAAGGTGGCGGTTCTCAAATGCCACCTGGAATGGGCGGAATGCCACCTGGCGGAATGTATTAAAATTTAATCAAAATTTATAAAAACAAACTTTTTCTTTTATTTTTAATGCTGTTAGAAAAATTTAAAGATAAAATTCCGAAAAAGGTTTTTTCTGTTCTAAAAAACAGGGGTTTTGAAACCCTTAGACCTGCCCAGTATAAAAGCATAAAAGCAGGACTTTTTGAAGATGAAAACCTTCTTGTCTGCACACCTACTGCATCTGGAAAAACGCTTGTTGCAGAGTTAGCGATTCTAAACGCGATATTTCACGACAAGGGAAAAGCAGTTTACGTCGTTCCTCTTCGTGCGCTTGCATCAGAAAAATTTAAGGATTTTAAAAGGCACTATGGAACTTATTTCAAAATAGCTATAAGTTCAGGCGATATTGACAGCGCAGACTCATACCTTGAAAAGTATGATTTAATAATCACAACCAGCGAAAAATTTGACTCACTAATCAGACATAAAGCTCACTGGATTTCAAGAGTTAAAGTTGTAATATTGGATGAAATACACCTCTTAAATGATACTTCAAGAGGGCCAACACTTGAAATCCTCATAACAATTCTTAGAAAATTATTGAAAAATTTACAAATAATCGGCCTTAGTGCAACAATTGGTAATCCAGAAGAACTTGCAAGTTGGCTTTCTGCAAAACTTGTTGAAGATAAGTGGCGTCCTGTAAGACTTGATAAAGGAGTTTACTTTGATGGAAAAATAGAATTTACATAATCACATAATTAAAGATAAAAAAACAAAGAAATATAAAGAAAAAAAATTAGTTCTTTTACTTTATCTCGTCATAAGCTTCTCCAAAAATTGAAAAAGTCGTAATTCCGCCAATAATACTTATATAAGCTGAAAATATGTATGGAAGAACAATTGTTATCGAAGTCAATGCTGCCAAAAAACCTGCAATCATTGAGAGTACTATTGAGTACAATATAATAACGATGCAGGTTAACAAATATTTTCCAGTGAAAATTTTTTTTAAAATAGAAGAGAAGTTAAAAGCTTCTTTGAACTTGTCTTTTTTGACAAAATTAATTATAGCCATTGGAGTAATATAGCTTACTATTAATATAAGCGCTATAATCAAAAATAATTTACCGCCTAAAGCTAGTAAAGCAGTGGTTAGTTCTTCAGTAGTTATTGTCTCGCTTAAAATACTTGGAATCAAAGGCGATATTATTTGATAAACCAAAACAGTAGAGATGATGAGAACTGGTAAAAAATATAAAAAACCGATAGCAAACGATTTCAATCCTAAAACAAATAATTTACCAAAATCTTTCCATTCAGGAAGTTCTTTTTTGGGTTTATTCGCACATGTTAAAGAGTACCCGCTTCCAAAAAAACCAGTTATTATATTAATAAATGGTATAAGATAAAACAACGCACCTATAGACAGCTTTTTCCAATCTGAAAAAGGTTTTTTTATCAAATCAACATAATCAACCATTTTTATAACACCCCTCAATGATTATTTTATATAAAAAAACAATCTTATTTAAATTTTTTTAAATTATTCCCGTCCTAGATTTTGAAGCAGCCGAATCCTTTCTTCAGTATCTCCTGAAAAGATGAATGTATCAGAAACTAGTATGTCAGCTCCTGCTTCTACAACCAAAAAAGCTGTTTCATGATTTATTCCACCGTCAACTTCTATTTCTAAATTAGGAAATTTTTGCTTGATGAATTTGATTTTATCTAAAACAGCCATGTCAAACTCCTGACCGCTAGCACCTGGTTTTATAGGCATTATATTCACAAAATCAATATCTCGAATATAGGGTATTATATCTACTAATGGTGTTTCAATACTCAAAGCAATACCTACCTTTATACCACTGGCGTGAACCAATCCTATTATTGCTTCTGGACAATTGGTGGCTTCCAGGTGAAATGATATTCTGTCAGCTCCTGCTTCGATAAACTCTTCAACGTATTCTTCAGGATTTAATATCATCAAATGAACGTCTTTTGGAAGGTCAGTTACCAGTTCTGCAACTTCTTTGGATCCGATAGTCTTGTGTGGAACAAACTCCCCATCCATTATGTCAAGCTGCAACATATCAGCTGAGTTTACAGCATCAACTGCTTCTTGAGAAAAACCTTCCGCCAATACAGATGCTGATACTTTGACCATGATAAAAGTGCAGTATGAGAAGTTTATAAAGTTATTGAAATCAAGAACTCTACGCAGATATGTTTACACTAAACAAAACACACCCAAGCAGAGTTCTTGGTCCAAAAAAAGCAAAACTTTTTCGAGTATGCTTTTATTGAAATCAAGAACTCTACGCAGATATGTTTACACTAAACAAAACACACCCAAGCAGAGTTCTTGGTCCAAAAAAGCAAAACTTTTTCGAGTATGCTTTTATTGAAATCAAGAACTCCCACTCTAAAAAAATAGAAATGAAATTTCTAATATAAAATCATAAGAAGAATACCCACAGATTCAATAAAAATTAAAGATTCATCAGAAACAATGAGTTTCTGAGTGTGCTCAAGAATGAACGCATTCTTGACATTTGAGTGTCAGAAATCTGCAATTTCTGAGCATATCTGTGAGATGAAACCCATCGTCTCTCTCCTGCATTTGTGCGAGAGAAAGAATTAAATTACGCATTTTGTAGCAAATTCCAATATTAAGCGTAGTTTTATTACGCTTAACAACATATAGGCGTAATTGGCTTTGGGCGGGTTAAATATTTAAATTAATACTTATTTCAATGAATATTATGAAAATAACATTATGTTCAAGCGCAAAATTTTTTGAGAATCTGTGGGATATAAAAAATTCTCTTGAAGAGAGAGGATACAAAGTTCTTTTGCCAAGCATGAAAGACTTTCATCATCTTGGCGAAGATTCATTGGCTAAAATCCAATATGATTTAATCAATGAGCATTTCCAAAAAATTGACCAATCGCACGCAGTTTATATTGCAAATTATGATAAGAATGGAATTGCTGGATACATTGGTGGAAATTCTTTTTTGGAAATGGGCTTGGCATTTTATAGAAAGATTCCAATTTTTTTATTAAACGATATCCCACAGCAAATTAGTTACAGAGAAGAATTAATCGCTTTAAAACCAATTGTTGTTGGTGAAAATTGGAATAGATTAGATGATATTCTCAAAAAATTTTATGAAACCCGCCCTACGCCAACTTCTCGTCGCTAACGCTCCTCGACCTCGTTGCACTCTCACTTCGCTACGCTTCGTTCGGGACGCCTAACAAGCATTATACGCAATTAAATTTTCACTTAATTTTCTTTTTAGAAATGCTCAGAAATATCTATTTCTGGCACCCTAAAAATCCTTGATTTTTATGAAAAGAAACAAAAAAAGGGGAGTCCGAGTGCTACACACAAATACATCATAATAATTTTAATTTATAATAATAAGATCCAATGAAATTAAAAGTTTTTAGTAAGGTAACGTCTTTACTCTGCCTTCATTTTCAAGGAAAATAACCTTTGTTTTTTTAATTGCTTCTTTAAAATTTTCATCTATATCTCTTATAGTCTGTCTTAATTCACTGTCTTTTTGATAAAAAATCTGTATAAAACAATTAAAATCAGATATTCCTAGTGCTAAAGCATTAACATGTTTATGACATCTGCAGAAGGTTTTTATTTTTTTAATAAGTTCTTCATTTTTATCAATTTTCATAACCACCAGACCCGCATAAAATCCTATCTTTTCTGAATCAAATTGTATACGCGTTCCAAGGACTAATTTTTGCTTGTAAAACTGTTTTAATTTGTAAACAATTAATTCACTTGAAATACTTGTTTTCTTTGCAATATCAATTATTGGCACTCTGGCATTTTTCTCAAGTTCTTTCAATATACTAAAATCTTTATCATTTAATTCAACACGAGAATCTTCTTTTCCTATAATTTCGTAATCTTTTTTCTTCTTAAGAATTCCAAACACTTTCAGGGGAAAGAATCCAATATATGTTGTAGGAAATATATAATACTCCAATAAATCATCTTTGTACTCTTCTAAAAATGAGTAAAATATATTTTCAAATTCCTGAATATCTTTTACGATAAAATTAGCAAATACATCATAATGTATTAATATATCACCAACAGAAATAACATTTTTCATAGCCTCAAGAACCTTCTTTATCATATCTTTATTTTTTTTAACTCTCATCCAAACAACTACAAAATGGTTATAGCCCAGAAGTTTATAATTAAACATTGTAACGTATTTTTTTATTATCCCGTTTTTTTCAAGTTTCTTAATTCCATACTCAACCTGTGCCCTAGATAAAGAACATGCTTTTGCAATTTTTGTATAAGACTCTCTACCATGATGATAAATATAGGAAAATAGTTTGATATCTGTTTTTGTTAAGTTCATAGCACATTATTAAGGTTATTCATTTATAAAAGTATTGATTTATTAAATAAAACACACTTATTTTTTAATATTTTCAGAATAATCAACAAATAGTTTTATAAAGTATTTATTATTACTTAAGAGTAAGAAAATGAAAATAACAAATGATAACTCGTCCATCATATATATTAATATTAAGATGGATAATCAAAATAGAAAGATTATAATTAATAATACAGATGATATGAACATAGTTAATAAAATTTATTCTCCAAATCAACTGGAAAAAATTTGCATGACTGGGAAGAACTCTGAAATTCATCTATCATTAACCGATTCTGATAAAATACAAGTATATGGTGCACTTCCTTCAAATTATAAACTAAAAGTAGATAATAAAATATTAGAGATTGAAAGAGATTTTATTGGATATCTAATTTTACCTAATTTTAAAAAAGTAAGCCCTAATTCAGATTTTAATCGAGAGGATTTTCATTGGGAAGATCTTGATTCAAAAATATGGGAACAAGAGATGAAGTTAGTAAAATTAATTATTAATAATGACTATGGAAACACATCGGGTTCAATTATTAATCCAGCAAATATTTCAACAGTTTCAGGAAACATTGATTTATTATTACAAACTTCTCGTCATGTTACTGCAGATAGAGATAAAACCGCAAAATTAAAAATAAATAACATGACTCAACTTAATTACTTTATAGATAGTTATTATCCTCATCAAGCAAGACCTTTATCCTATTTCAATGATCCATTACATATTAATTTGGGCAAAGAGGGTTCTGCACAAATAACACTTTGTGCCACAGTACATGATTTGATAAAATATCAGAAGTAATAAACATAGTTTATTTTTCTGGAAAGTAAAAGCCACTCTATTTTCTTTTTTAGAAACACTAAAAAATCAAAGATTTCTGGTGCCCTAAAAATTTTCAATTTTTATGGAAAGAAACAAAAATCTAAAGACTCTCCCTCGTCCTTCGGACATTTACACTCCCTACGGTCGAATTGATATAAGTGAAAATTTAACTCTTCAGTTTCCCTTCAGGACATTGGCACTAAACCTCAGGGGTTGTCTAAAAACCTATGTGTAAAGAATGATTGTTTAACATATTTAGTTCGGTTAAGAAGGTTTCTTGTTCATTTTGGCTTATTTTTCTTTGATTAGTTGTTTTAATTTTATTTATTTTTTGTATCTTTCTTATGTTGTGTGATATGTAGTATAATCCTGCTTCAAGTTTGACTTTTGACAATCCTCTAAGATTGTATCTTCTCTTTAATTGGTTCAGTTTTTGGTCTCCAAAAACTGATTCCACTTCGTTTCCTTTTTTCTTTCTCAGTTCTTTTCCTTTATCTGAGTTAAGATTTTCTCTTGCCTGTTGTTTAAGTCTCTCTGCATTCCAGCTTACCTGAAGAGTTCTAGTCTTTGATTTAGTACATTTTTCTCTGTAGAAGCAATTCATACAAGCATTGTCTGGGACTCTGTACAACTTGAATTTCTGCAGATAACCTGTTCTAGTTTTTCTTTCTTGTTCTTCAAGAAATGAAAGTTTAACATTGTTTTTGCAAGTGAATTGGTCTTTGTTTTTATCATAAGTGAAATCCTCAAGGCGAAATTTCTTTTCCCGCCAAGATTTACTCTTTTCTTTGTGGTAAGTGTTGAATTTGAGAAAATTACCTATTTTTTTTTTCTTCAAGAAAACCATGGTTTTATTCATTTCCATACGCGCTATCACTATTAGTATTCTTAGGTGTTTGACCCAGATTATCAATAACGCCTTTCATTAATGGAATGAAACTTACTGAATCACCACGATTATCATCAACAACGTAGTTGAGAACGAAACCGTTCTCAACAGCTACTCCTTCATTGTATGCTGGTTTGATTGTTAGTTTGTTTTTCATCATCATACCTATTGTGTCATGATCAGTTTTGGAATAACTATTTCTTTTGTTAAGAATTTTTTCTTTAATTGGTAGTTTTCTTTTCGTTCAACGAGTTGTTTAGTGCGTCGAACTTTTTTTGTTGTTCTCTTCTGTTTTCTTTGGTAATATCCTCTTCTTTGACTTTTTTGTTTATTTTAAGTATGATCTCTTGAACTTTTTCATTATCGAAACCATTTCTTTCTTGTTCTGGTAAATCTTTGTTTCCAAAGATTTTTTCTTCATCTTCATTAATTTTATCGATGTACTTGAATAGTTCATCAAGTTCAGCATCGATTTTTGTGGTTTGATTTTCAACCTGTTTCTTCCAAATAATTTTATGTTTATTAGCATTTGCTTCTGCTTTTGTGTGGTCAACAAAAACATCTTTCCCTTCAATTATTCCTGCTTCAAGACCATACAATACTATTTGTTTGAATATCTTCTTAATATCATCTTTTAATCGAAGTCGAAAGTTGTTTAATGTGTGGAAATCAGGTGTTTGATTTCCACTAATCCAAATAAACGCTAGGTTCTCTCGCAGATTTTTAGCAACTAATCGACAGCTATAAATTCTGTTAATGAATGCTAATATCCATGACTTTAGCATCATCCGTGGACTGTAAGAACTAGTGCCTCCTCCTTTGTAAGTATCGATTACGAATTGAAGGTCCATCTTGTCAATAATAATACTTACAAGACGAGCAATGTGTCCTGGTCCAATAAAGTCGTCAATGTTCTTCGGCAGAAGAAACTCTTGATTTTGATTATACTGTTTAAAGACTATTTTAGGTTTTGGAAAAGTTGAAGAAAAATCATCAACTTTAATCTTTTCATTGGAATTAAGCATTGTTTGAAAGCTATTTTCACACATAAAAAACACCTCACTAATTTAATATTTATTGACGACAAACTAGTATAAATAATTTACGAATTTAGAACAAATAATGGCAGGACTTTTTAGACAACCCCAGTATACTCAAGAATGAACGCATTCTTGACATTTGAGTGTCAGAAATCTGCAATTTCTGAGCATATCTGTAAGATGAAACCCGTCGTCTCTCTCCTGCATTTGTGCGAGAGGGCAAAGTCAAGTTATGTGAGGAAACATTTATTTCTTAGTTTTACTTAGAAAAATCTGATGGATAACTAATATGCATTGCAACTAATGCTATCCATCGGAGTTGAAAAACCTATGATACAAACAGATTTGTATAGCTTTAGCTATAAAAAAGGTTCGGTTACACCATTCTGGAAACGATGCGGAGCAGAAAATTTTTACCGAAATGGTAAAAATAGTCAAGGAAAACAACTTTACAAATGTAAAAAATGTGGTTTTCGATTTGTTTGACTAAGCGATTTGCCAAACAGACGATACTTCAGCAACATAATAAGCTTTGTAGTTGACATCTACAGCACAGTTAGAATAAGCTTAAGAACCCTCTCAAAAAAATTGCTCGAATTCTTTGATATAAAAGTTAGTTATGAGGGAATCAGACAATGGATTTTAGCAAGCAATAAACAACACTTTGTCGACGACAAAGTCAACAACTGTCAAACATGACACGTTGACAAAACATACATTAAAATTAAAGGCAAAGGATTCTGGCTATGGGTTGTTCTTTGCAAAGAAACAAAGCAAGTGTTAAGCTGGCATATTAGCAAAGGACGATTCTTCAAAGACACAAAAAAAGTTCTACAAATAGCCAAAGATCGAGCAGGCACTAGGCCGCAAACAATAATCACAGATGGCTTGTACTAGTACGATGCAGCCATTAAAAAAGTCACAGGTTGACACTGGAGAGTGTACCGAAAAAACAAAATTAAAGATTCTGGAGTTGGAAAAAACTCTCCAGTAGAACGAGTAAACAAAGAAATTAAAAGAAGAATCAAATGGTTCGGAAGCTTTCAAAGCTTAAAAGGAGCAAAAACTTTTATGAATTTGTTCTTTAATTATTACAATCAAAGAACAAGCCAAGCCCATAACACAGGCTAGTTGACTTTGCCAGAAAGTAGATAAATTTATAAAATGTTAATAATAACATATCGCATAATGAAGTTTAAAATATTAGGATCTGGAGGAGCAATGCCCGTACCTAGACCTTTTTGTCAGTGTAAACTATGTAATTTGGCAAGAAAAAATAATAAATATAAACGAAATAGTTGTTCAGCTTTTATTGAAGACATCAACACATTGATTGACTGCCCTGAAGATATTGGTGACTCATTAAATAGAGAAAATATTAAACAAGTTGATAATCTATTTATTACACACTGGCACCCCGATCATACATTTGGATTACGTGTACTCTTGGAAGCAAACTTTGATTTTATTGAAAATAAATCTGTAAACTGTATCAACATTTACATTGCAAAAAAAGTTTATGAAACATTAAAAGAAAAATATCCAGCAATTGAATATTATACAAATGTTATTAAAGTTGCAAAAATAAAGTTTATTGAAGATGGGGACAAAATAAATTTTAATGATATTCTTATAAATGTTGTTGGCTACAATGGTAAAAAAAGTGATTGGTATGCTTTTTTGTTTGAGAGAAATAATAAGAAACTTTTGTATTCACCGTGTGATACTTTACATTTTAATAAATATTCAAAATTTAAAAATATTGAAGTGTGGGTAACTGAATGCGGGATTTTTTCTCATGATAAAGTTAAATCTGAGCTTTCTTTTCCAGATTTAATAAAAAGATTAAAAGAAGTAAATCCTAAAAAAACAATACTAGTTCATATTGAAGAAATTGAACTTCAAAGATGGGGTTTAGATTATTTAAGAAAATTAAAAGATGAACATAAAGATATTAATTTTGAATTTGCTCATGACGGTTTAATTCTGGAATTATAATATCCATTTATAGTGTTTAATAAAAGATTATCATCCCTATTTTCTCTTATCGAGAACCTGATATACTGTTTTCCTAGACCAACAAATTCAGAGCCATCTCTTACGCTCATACCATCTCGTTTTAAATAATCTACAATATCTGTGGAATTGATATTTTTATCTCTTATTTTTACTAACATAAAATTGGCTTGAGGTTCATAGGGATGTAAATGTGGATTTTCTTTTACTAGTTGGTATATTCTTCTTCTTTCATTTTCCATAAATTCTCTTGATTCTCTAATAAACTCATGATTTCCTAGTAGATAGGGGATTAATGTTTGGGCTAAATTATTTATCCCATAAGGTATCTGATGTTTTGTAATTGCCTCAACATTCCCTCTGCTTGAGCAACACATTCCAATTCTAACTCCGGGCACACTAAAAAATTTCGAAAAAGAGGTTATTACAACTAGATTATTACTTTCAGAAGCTTCCTTCATCAAACTTAAATCATCATAATCTTGCCTAAATAACAGATAAGTTTCATCAACGATAAACTTAGTAGTTGGAAAATCCTTACAAAGTTGTAATATTTCCTTAGGATTCATTAATGTAGAAGTTGGATTATTAGGATTACAGAGATATAGGGCCTGATTATTATTTCCTCCATTCGTAGCTGAAAGTAATTCTCGAAGTTTTGTTAAATCAATCTCAAATCCATTTCGGGCGTGAGTTTTAAAATACATAACATTCCTTTTTGCATGTTTTAACGATGCTTCATATCCCCAAAATGTAGGTGTGACTAGTACTCCTGTTGTAATGTTCAAAGCAGATGGGATTGTAAAAAAAAATTCAGTAGATCCTCCCCCTATCGCTAAGTTTTCTTCTGACAAAGCATAATGTTCAGAAATAGATCTAATGGCTTTCCGATTAGTGTGGTCAGGATAAGAAGATACTAATTTCCCTAAATCTATTCTTTCCAAAAGACCTTTAGGCAAACCAAGAGGATTTATATTGCAACTAAAATCTTTGCTTTCCATTTTAACCCACTATTTTACCGAGCCAAGATACATTTACAAGATGGTATCTGTCATTGTCGGACTCGTATCTTAAAATACCATTGTTGACCAACATTTTAAATTCTTTTCCAAAAGTTTCAATAAGATGTGTTCTAACAGCAGGTTTGTCTTTATAACCTAAATACATTTCACCATGTCTATCAGAAGAACCTATTAATGATTGAACAAATCCATTTACTGTAAAAGAATCAACATCATCAATTGAAAACATGAGTCCAACTATATTCTCAACTGCTTGTTTTCTTTTTTGAGAATAATAACTATGGTCTCCAGAAACAAAAATATTCTTGCTGGTAATAGCGTTTAATAGAAGCCTCATTGCAATTTCATCAGAATTGAGAAACTCTCTAGTTTTTACAATAAGTGGTACATATATTCTTCCCCCCCCTCTTCTTTCAAAACCTCTGCCATCAATTGCTTCATCTAATGTTTTATAATTTGCTAAAAGTTTTTTCTCATGAGGAACTTCATCATCGAAAGATAAGTTGTACCTTTTATATAAATCAAATACAAAATCAAGAGTATTTCTTAAATTATTTTGATTGAAATCTCTACTAACAGCAACGAAATCTAAATCCGAATTTAAGATATTTGCACCATAAGCATATGATCCATAAATTATAGTAAAATATTCTCTACAAAGCTCGGCATCAAAGAACGTTTTCAATTCTTGAATTATACCCTCTAGTTTATTATCCATCTTCAGTAACCTAATTTTCTAGTTTCTTCTTTAGCAATTTTTTGTGAATAATCCATAAAATCGTCTAAAACTTTTTTGGTAGTTAGTGGATTCCCTAACATCAATCTTTGCATCTGAAATACTGTTTCAGTTCCTGTTTCCATAGTATTTCTAAAATCATTTAATTGGAATGTATGTATATAATATTGCCCTTCCTTAAAGATTCTTAATTGAATATTTTTATTAAGCACGTTTATCTCTTCAACAGCCTCATCTTTTTGTGGAGTGTACAATCTATTTTTAAGTTGCTGTGGAACATATAAATATGCTGCGCTGTTTATAGTAACTTCATTCATCATATAAAATTCATCTGCTCTTTCAACTAATGAAGCAAAATATTTTACCATGTCATGTCTATGTTCAACAAGTTCTCCTATTCTTTCTTTGCCTAAATTTTTCATTAAAAACCATAATTTTAAGCTATTGAATGCCCTGCTTCCAAAAAGAGGCGTAATCTGACCGAAAGAATATGGTTCTTTGGTTATTAAGTCACTTACTCCTGCAATAAGTTCGAATTTTCTTGGATCTTTTACAAGTGCATAACTTAGAGTATATGGTGTAAACAAAACTTTATGGGGGTCTATTGTAACAGAATCAGCAAGTTCAATTCCCTTAACTTTTTCCTTTAATTTTTCACTGAAGCACAAAGATAACCCATGACATGCATCTATATGAAACCACATTCCATAATCCCGAGTAATTTTATATAAATTTGGAAAGTCATCAATAGCCATTGTTCTCGAATCTCCAGTATAAGCAACTAGAGCAAGAAGCACATCATCTTTTTCACATTCTTTTATTCTTTTAACTAAATCTTTTTTGTCAATTGTAAATCCAGGAGTAGTGTTTACCTCAACAGCATTATCTTTGCCTAATCCCATCCAACCTAATGCCGCTTTGATTGAATAATGCCCAATTCCTTTTGGTAAAAAAACTTTAATTTTTTTAGGATCATATTGAATGCCAGTATTTATTGTCCCTGGAAATCTGTTTTCTCTTGCCAAAAGCAAACCAGCAGTATTAGCCGAAACTCCCCCAGTTACATTTATTCCTCCAACATCAAAAATATCTTTTGGATCTGCAACTACTTCATAACCAACTATCTCCCTTAACCAATTTATTACAGCCATTTCAACAAATGTTGCTGTTGGTGAGGTATGGATGGAATTTATTAAATTCTGATTTAACATAGCACATAATATGTGTCCGGTCATTGTTGCTAAAGAATTACCACAATCAGGAAAAGCCATAAAATTAGAACTGCTAAAATTAACTGAACCATCCATTATTTTTGTTTGAAATTCATTTAATACTTCTTCTAAATTTTTACCTTTTTCAGGGATTGGTTCTAAAATATCACGCATTATTTGTTCTTGTTCCTTATGATTAACTATCGGTTTGCCACCAGATCCGCCTGTTTTAAAATCAAGTCCAAGACTAATACTTCTAAAAAGAATTTCTTCACATCTTTCTCTATTTGAAGCAGATATGAAATATTCCTGAATTAATTCATTTAAAGCATTATCATTTATCATTTTGATCATTAAACTAATTCTTCTAATGAATGATGTTTTAAAAAATGTTTTTCTAATTCTTGTAATATTGAGTACAATGCAACTATAGCAAGAAGTAATGTTCCAATTCCAACAAACCAATCAATAATACTCGGTTCATTAGAAATCATATTACTAAATTGCGAGAGTCCATTATTACTTAATTCAATTAATGCAACATTCATATTTTTGTGGAATGCAATAATCTTTAAATATCTTTCATTAGGCGGGGCTTTGCACATTTAATCGATTTGCACATAAAATAAGGGTTTTTGCACATAAAATATATAAAACATAAATAATATCAATTCTTTTATTAATGAAATTAAAAGAAAAATATACTTCTTTGAAAGAGTTAGAATTTGTTAAAATCAAATCTAAGTATAATAAATTACTGAATAACTTTAAAACGTATCAGTCAGAACTAAAAAATTTTTTAATTGAAGATGCTCTGAATGGTCAGGATATTTGCATTAGTACAACCTATCTTATATTTGATAAAAAAGAGCATTATAAAAACAAAAATGATATTTCTAAGTTAAGTTTACTAGGTTATGTTACAATTACTAATGATTCCATCAGTTTGGATTCTAAATTAAAAGAAAAATTTCAAGAAAAGGGCATTATTTATAAAGCATTACCTGCTTTGAAAATTGGTAGACTTTGTGTTGATGAAGACTATGAAAGAAGAGGATTAGGAAGATTAATCTTAGCTTTTTGTATAAAAAGAGCTGCATACTTAAATAAACAAATTGCATGTAGATTCATAACTTTAGATGCGAAAAGGAACAATGAAAGAAGTAAAGACTCATATCATTTTTATCATAAATTTAATTTTCAAATTTTAATAAACAAAAATAAAACAAAAGAAGAACTGATCCGTCAGAAATCAGGAACAACAGCCTTATATTTAGATATATATCATATTATAAAAAAATTATCGATATGTTAACATCATATAATATGCTGTGTCGGATAATT
>Ga0180007_10002176_pt1 | contig 23987 bp, 19 predicted proteins | sample MM_PC_MetaG_FD_121122 | JGI IMG/M metagenome (GOLD analysis project Ga0180007, IMG submission 121122) | Groundwater microbial communities from the Aspo Hard Rock Laboratory (HRL) deep subsurface site, Sweden - MM_PC_MetaG | ecosystem: Environmental > Aquatic > Deep subsurface > Groundwater... | reverse complement strand
TTCGACAAACATGAGAATTTTTATATGCGCTATCGCCTGCGGCATGCCGGAGGTGAATATCGTTATATCGATGACTACGGTTCCCCCCGGTTTAAAGATGATGGAGAATTCCTGGGCTATATCGGTTCCTGTCTGGATGTAAGCCGACAGGTGGAATTGGAGCGGCAGCTGGCTGAAGCCAATGAGCAATTACAGCTTGCCGGCCTCAGCCAGGGTTGTAAGGTAGCGGAGTCGCAATGAGTAGTACCGGAAAAATAGACAAGAATCTTCGCAAAGAAGCTGAAGCCCGGGTGGCCGCCATGGTACCGGAGCTTAAGGTCGAGGTACCTGCAGATCCTGCCAGGCTTCTGCATGATTTGCGGGTACATCAGATCGAACTTGAGATGCAGAATGAAGAGCTGCGTTCCTCCCGTGACGAACTTGAACTGGCCCGCGACCAATACGCCATTTTGTACAACCAGTCACCTTTGGGGTATTTGAGTCTGGACAGTTCCGGTGTTATCCGCCGGGTGAATCAGACCTTCTCTGATCTGGTTGGCCTGGATTCAGCAAAATTGGTCGGGCATTCTTTTTCGGCTTTTTTACATCCGGATGACAGTGATACTTTTCTGGGGCGCTATGGCGCGATCTTCCGTGTTCCGGAGGGCAAACAGCTGGAGTTACGGTTGAAAGCCAGTCAGGGAACAATCGTCGTGCAGGTGCATGCACGCAAGGAAAAAGCCCGGGATAATCTGCTTATTGCCCTGGTAGATATTACGCAGCAGAAAAAAGCCGAAGCGTACAGTCGGACGCTTCTTGAAGAAAAACAGGTTCTGTTGCGCGAAGTACACCATCGCATTAAAAATAATATGAACATCATAAATGCCTTTTTGTCTTTACAGGCCAGTATGTGCAGCAGCCCGGAAGCGGTAAGTGCGCTCGAAGAAGCCAGCAGCCGTGTTATAGGCATGATGTTGATCTATGACAAGTTATACCGGAGCGAAGCTTTCAGTTCTCTCTCTGCCCGGGCGTATCTGGCAGATTTACTGGATGCAATCGTTGCCCAGTTTTCATCAAGTACCATCTGTGTCGAGCATGACATCGAAGAAATTATGCTGGCCTCAACAATATTGTTTCCGCTTGGCATTATTATCAACGAACTGGTTACTAATGCTTTCAAGTATGCGTTTCCCGGCGGCATGGACGGCTGTATAAAAATTCGCCTGGAGCGTAGCTTAGAGAACCGGATTGTATGTACCGTGTCTGATACCGGAATTGGTTTAAAACCTATGGCCGGAAAAAAGGTTGAGGGTGGTTTTGGTTTTACCCTGATAGACGCGCTGGTGGATCAGCTGGGCGGCAAAATGAACCGAAGCAGCGGTTCCGGCTCAACCGAGTTTGTTATCGAGTTTCCCCTTTCATCTGATGTGTAAGCAGCTATTTCCCCGGCAGCCTACAAACCGAGCAGTCGCTGCAGTTCGGCAACAACTGCCTGTGAACGTTTAGTCGCCTGGCGAACCTGGGCGGCTTGTTCTTCCAGACGGCTGTTGCGTGCCATAATCGCATCCGCCGCCGTTTCGGTCCGCACGCTGATACCCGAAAGGGCCGTCATGCTGTCGCGTACCTCACCAGAAAATGATTTCTGGGTGCCAACCTCGCCGATCATTTTTTGAGCCGAGGCCGAAAGATTGGCAGCTTCGGCAGCAATGGCCGCGCCAGAGCGCTGCTGCTGCTCGGTATGTGCCGAGGCTTCACGTATCCGCTTGGCCGTTTCATCTGCACCGGCTGCTATTTCCTGCAGCGATTGCCGCACAGCAGCACTGGTCTGAACGGTATTTTTTACCGCTGCATCAATGGATTGTACCAGTTCGGTAATTTTTCCCGCCCGTTCGGAACTGGCGGCCGCCAGCTTCTTGATCTCCTGGGCGATGACCGCGAAACCGCGACCGGAACTGCCGGCATGGGCTGCCTCGATCGACGCATTCATGGCCAGCAGGTTGGTGCGTTCGGCAAAATCGTTCAATGCATCCACCACCGAACGAATCTGGCCGGACAGATCACGCACCGTGTCCATGGTACGGCTGAGCACCACCATATCGGTATTGCCGCGATTGGTCACTTTTTCTAACGTGTCGGTAAAAACCGCAGTTTCGCGCAGCATCGTACTTACTGCCGAAAATCCTTTAATCAGCGAGGCCGTATCATTGGCGCTGGCTTCTATAGATACGGCCTCGGTTTCCAATTCATTGTTTACAGTGTGGATGGACCGGAGCAGCTGTTCGATTGCCTTGCTGGCACTTTCCAGTCCCTGCCGCTGCTGCTGGATCATGTTGGAGATTTCCGCGGCTGTGTTGTTGGACAGCCGGACTTCATCACTAATATCCTTTACTGTCGTATCAAGTGTTTCGCTTACACCGGAGGTTTCGTGCATCAAGGTCTGTACACTGGTCACCATGCAGCGCATTTTTTCGTGCTGCTCTGTCATATCTTTGCCAAAACGGATGTTGTCGCGCTGGGCTCGGGCTGCCCGGGCCGACATGGCTACAAAAACCGAAAGATTCAGCATAAAGAAAGTTATACCCTGCAGCCAGGCAAAGGGCTGCTGCCCGCTCACCTGATACAGGATGTCGTGAACACCAAAGCCCAAGCCGATTATCAGACCACCCAGGATGGGCCAGGCATTAGGATTACGGCGACGTGCAGCCTTAATGACAGTAAGCAGGGCAAAGATGATTATGGAAAAAACCGGCAGCAGGCTCAGGTTAAAGATGGTATCGATGGCTACATTGTTGCGGTAATTCAGAATGTAGGCGATTGTAAGTAAAGTGTAGCTGACCGGTACTACGCGTTTCATGATTGCGTAGCCCCTGGTGCCGAAAAATTTCATGAAGAACAGGAGGATGAAGCCGAGGGATGCATTCATGGCACTGCGGGCAACTGCGATTTGCAGCAGGTCGGCCAGTACTACTTCCGATCCCATATCGAAGAAGTAGATTGCGATCAGCAAAAGCGAGAGTGCGTACCACAGGCTGGCTGAATCCTCGTTGTTGCCTGCGTATTGCACGAAAAAATAGATACCGAGAAACAGGCAGATAGCGGCCAGGATTACATACATGCGCATATTAAAGAAAACCTGAACACCGCCCAGCCAGTCGGCTTCTTTCTGGTTTATGAGCGAGAATCCGGACAGATCTACAGTAACGCTGCTGAAATAGCAGTGCAGGGCAATGACCAGCTCGCCGCTCTGCAGGGCTGATTCGGGGATAAAGAATATCTCGTTGCTCTGCTGCCGTAAATGGTAGTCCGGCGGCAGGCGGCCGCGGCTGCCCAGATACTGGCCGTTTATGTACAGGTCAAAGGCCGCTCCGGTCTTGCCTGAGTCGAACCAGATTTTCTGGTTTCGCAATTCTTGCGGAATTGTTATTCTGGCGCGCAGCCAGAAGAAAGCACCGCCTTTTGCCAGGGATAGATCCGTTGGCAGGGCTATGGACTCCCAGCTGCTGTCGTTGAATTGCGGTTGGGAAAATTCTGGCAGGTTATAGTCGGTAAATTTCCAGGAGCTGTCGATTGCAGCGCTGATACGCTGTCCGAAGAGCGGCGAGGTAAACAGGTAAAAGACGGCGGAGATAAAGATGCCTTTTTTCATAGTTCCCCTTTCGGGTTTCTTGTGATACCTTGTAGTTTATTATAGTAAGCCAAGTATGATCGGCAGCAGAGTATTTTGCAAGTTATTTTTACTGTTGCCCATGTACAAAAGTATCGGAGCTGTATGAATACCAAATTTTCGGAAGGGCTGACACCTAACCCGGACTCTATGCCAATCGATGGTACAGAACTATCCCCGGGCTCTTTATTGGCAAAGCCAAAATGGGTAAAAGTTCCCCCCTGTCGTGGCCGTCTTAGTCTGCCTATGGCGCTTATCGCGGCCTTGTGGCGGGCTATGGAAAAACGCCGGCCGCGCGGCTTTGAAGCTGTCAGTCGCAGGCAGGCTTTGTTAAAGGATATCGATATTGTTTCGCTTACAAAGCCCGGAGCGGTATTTGTAAGCGATATTCCTTCCAGCACCAATGCGGAGGGGGCCTTTATGCCGGCTTCCCGCCTGTATCTGCCGCGTGGTGTTAATGCCGCCCGCTTGCTTGTCTACTTTCACGGCGGCGGATATGTAGTCGGGTCTCTGGATAGTGTAGACAGTTTCTGCCGGCTTCTGTGCCATAAATCCGGCATGGCCGTTCTGTCAGTAGACTACCGACTGGCTCCGGAAAACCCCTATCCGGCAGCACTGGAGGATGCCCGGGCTGTCTGGCAGTGGCTGCAAGAGTCGCGCAGCCCGTCTGCAACCCTGATAAGCGAAAGCGATGGCCGGCTGCAGCTTCCGCAAAAACTGCCGCTGCTGGTTGCCGGCGACAGTGCCGGTGCGCATCTGTGTATCAGCCTTTGTCTGTCGCTGCGTGACGCGGGGCTGCCTTTGCCTGCCGGCCAGATTCTGTTGTATCCGGTAACCAACATGGCCAGTTTTGATACTCCGGCATACGAACAATTCGGCAGCGGCTATATTCTTGAGACTAAAGACATGGAGTGGTTCCGCTCCTGTTATCTGCCGGATACCAGCCTCTGGTCCCACCCTTTGCTTTCGCCACTGGTGTCGGCGGATCCTGCCGGCTTGCCGCCAGCCCTGGTGCTTACTTCCGAGTTTGACATACTGCGTGATGAAGGCGAGGCCTGGGCGGGCCGAATGCACCAAGCCGGCGTTCCTGTCGTTGCCTGCCGCATGCCCGGGGTGATTCATGGTTTTGCCACGATGACCGCTGTCGGTCGTTCGGCGCATAAGACTATCAAGCTTATCTGCGGTTTTATGGACTGGATTGGCGCGTAAGGCTCAGCCAGTGCCTTAGTACTGCCTCCCGGATACGCTTCCGGGAGGTTTTGTTTTTTTTACCCCTTTACCAAGTAGGTCAGTCGGTGTATAATTTTCATTCAGAAAGTAATTAGGGGGTTAGCATGAGTGCTGCAGTTCGGCCTGGCAGAAAATTCGATGACGGTGCTGCCGGCGATTTTGTGATGCGTGAAGTTTTTAATCAAGCCAATTCAAACCTTGATTTCCTGAGCCTTTCCATTGTGGAACTGAGCGCCGGGCAGTCGCCCTGCATGGCTTTTCCCAAAGAAGAAGGCCTGATTTTTCTGCTCGAAGGGCAGGCAGAAATTGATCTGGACGGCAAGACCTACAAGATGGAAAAGTACGATGTGCTGTATGTTCCGGTTGGTGCCGGCCTGCGTATCCGCCATGTGTCCGGTGCACCGGCCAAGCTGTACAATTACCGGGCCGTCGGTGAAACAGTATATCCAGTGGTGCATGCTAAATGGTCCGAGCGTAAAAACGATCCGGCCCGCCTGCGCAAGCTGAACAAAAAAAATGTGTATCTGATGTTCGACGTAGTGGAACAGGCTAATAAACTGGTTGCCGGCTATACCTTCTACGAATCCGAAACCCGGGCCTGGCCGCCGCACAACCATACCGACCAGGAAGAAGTATATAGCTTTATTGAAGGCCACGGTGCCATGTCGGTGTATGTTGACGATGAGCATCAGACCTTTGTCACCTCGGTGGATACCGGCTCGCATGTTACCATCCCGGTTCTCAATTACCATCCGGTATTCAGCCAGGACGATCCGCTTTGCTTTATCTGGTGTATCGCCGGAGAGCGCTACTGGGTGGGCGACAAAAACAAAGATTTCATGACTGCCAAAGTAAGCAAATTGACCACTTGACCAGGCTGGTGTCAGCCGCTTTGTGGCTGACACCGCCGGTATTTTTAGTATACCCATACTCCGCGATTCAGGTTATAATCGCGGAGTATGGACTGTAGACCCGCTTGTGCCGCCTGCTGCATCATTCCCTCCATTTCCAGTCTAAACAAGCCGGCCTTTGTCCCCTGCCGCTGGCTGGACGACAAGCTGCACTGCCTTTTGTTCGGGCAGCCGGCGCGGCCGGCGGTCTGTTCCTCGCTGCAGCCCGAACCGGAAATGTGCGGCAGTAATCGCGAGGAGGCCCTGCATTTTTTGCGCAGTCTGGAAGAAATAACCCGGCCGGATCGGGAGTGAGCCGTCCGATATTCACTTGCTGCGTCAACCTGAAGAAAAGGAGTTGATATGACATCGATGGATGTATGGCATGCCGAAAAACTGGGTAGTGCGGCTGTAGAAGCTTTGCGTCATAATGGCTTTGATGCGCATTATTGTACGACGCGGTCGGAAGCACTGAAGCTGCTGCTGCCCTGGCTTACCGCTGGAGCAACTGTAGGGCTTGGTGGTTCCATGACCCTGAACGAGCTGGACCTGCGTCAGCTTGCCCGCGATGCCGGCTGCGAGCTGCTGGACCACAGCGATCCTATGCTGGATGCCGCCGCCAAGCGGCAGATTCTGCGCCGGCAGCTAACCAGTGATGTATTTATATCAAGCTCCAATGCCATTACGCTGGATGGCCAGCTGGTCAATATTGACGGCAACGGTAACCGCGTTGCCGCCCTTAGTTTTGGACCGGCCAAAACCATTGTGGTAGCAGGCGTTAATAAAATCGTGGCTGATGTGGACGAAGCGTTTGCCAGGCTGGAACTGCGGGCAGCGCCAATGAACAACCACCGGCTGGACCGTCCTAATCCCTGCGTTAAAACCGGTCGTTGTATGGACTGTGATGGCGATTCGCGTATCTGCCGTATCTACCACGTTCTGCGCAAGCGGCCGTCAGCCAGCGATTTCTCAGTTTTTATCATCGGTGAAACGCTGGGGTTCTGACCAGAAGAACTGTTTTTATTCAATATTAAGGAATTAGTTTAGTATATCACAGACCTTCCAGCTGTTTGCGGGATTCTTCCCGGCCATCCCAGTGTTCGATAACCATCGGCACAGAAAGTCCGTGCCTGCGCAGCGCTGCTGCTATGCCAGAAAAGTCGATATCGCCGCAGCCGACTGGCAGATGGTTGTCCTGGTCGCCCTTGTTGTCGTGGATGTGCAGCGAGCACAGGGGCAGGCCTGCCGCCAGTATTTGTCCCAGCATTGCCGCGGCCGGGCATACCTGTTTAGCCGTCTCCGGTTTGCCGCCCGCCAGCCGGGCATGGCCAGAGTCAAACGTACAGCCGCCAAGCCAGCTTCCATGCTGCTTAAAACACTCTATCAACTCAAAGCCCGTACTGTAGTGCCCGTCTGGATGCCTGGCATTCTCGACGCTTAGCTTAAGCGCCGGAAATACAGCAGCAAGCTCTTCCCGGAAAAACCGGCTGCTGGCTTCGATTTCTGGCAGATGCACTACCAGAAATGCAGCTCCAAGGCGCTGGCTGCAAGCCGCCACCTCCTGCATTATTTCCCGGTTCTCGCTGCGGCGGTAATCAAGTAAAGGCGCGTGTACCGATAAGCCCAGGCCGGCTGACGCTAGGTCTACCCCTAGTGCCTGACGGTCGGCCGCAGTCAGATCGGCAGGCCGCAGCCGGTCGAAAAACAGTTCGAACCACTGTACCCTTTCCGCAAGGGCGGTATTGATGAAGGCTGCAAGTGGCTGTGCCGGGTGCAATGCGTTCTGGTAAGCTATGGTCAAGCTATGTCTCCAGCAATAATAAAGCCGGACCGATCAGGTCCGGCCGTGTGCCTTACATGTTCTTCCAGAACTTGTAATATTTTCTTTCTACATCTTCCAGTGATAATAGCGGATAGAAGCGGCTGCTGTCCTTGCTGGCGAACATGAAGCCGTGGCGCAGGAATTTGTAGGAGATGCGGTCTACCGGACAGTCCAGCGACAGGCCTTTGGTCTTTTTACCCGGTTTGTTGCGTACTTCGTAGATGGCCTCGCGCAAACGCGCCGGATGTATGCCGGGGACGAAGCAGCGGATAAAAGGATTGTCCTGAAACTCTTTAAGAAAGTCGTCTACATTGAATTCCAGCTGGGTGTAGAACATTTTAGGCGCGCCTTTGGGCATGGCCGGATCGGTTATGTACTGGGCGTATTCCAGAAAGTTGTAATGGGTGAGCACCATCATTTTTATCGGGTTTACTTCCAGTATGATGCGCATCTCGTCGCCGCGCATGTTCGGATCGTAATCGGCGCTTTCCAGCTCCACAAAGTCGCCCAAGGAGTTACAATAATATAATTTGCCCAGGGCGGCAAAATCGATGTGCTCCAGGGTGCGGTAGCTGGAGATGAATTTGGTGGCTTTGGGCCGTCCGTCTTCATGCAGCTTCAGCTCAGCAAAGGCATGGTCAATCTGGAAATAAGGATGCCGGAAAGCCGGATCAATTTCTACGAAGATCAGGCGGCCTTCGAAATAGCGGGTGGAACCCTGTGTGTAGTGCCTGGCGAAATGTTCCGGATCCAGTTGGCTGGCTATCAGCGCGTGGTTCGGATGAACAACCATGTACAGTCTTTTTTCTTCACTCATCTTATAACCCCCAGTATGTCTTGAGTATCGGTGCAATTACCAGCGAGATAATCGCCATCAGTTTGATCAGTATGTTAAGTGCCGGTCCGGCGGTGTCCTTGAAGGGATCGCCTACCGTATCACCGATAACCGCGGCTTTATGGGCATCAGAGCCTTTGCCGTGCTGGCGCCCTTCGATCATTTTTTTGGCGTTGTCCCAGGCTCCACCGGCGTTGGACATGAAAATGGCCAGCAGCACACCGGTGGTGGTTACGCCGACCAGGAGGCCGGCCAGCAGCTGTATACCGCCGAGGAAGCCAGCCGCCAAAGGCGTAAGGGCAGCGATAGCACCGGGCAGTATCATCTTGCTCAGGGCAGCCTTGGTGGATATATCCACGCAGGCTTTATAGTCCGGAATCTCGGTATCATTGAGAATGCCGGGGTGCTCCCGGAACTGCCGCCGTACTTCTTCGATCATGGCAAAGGCTGAAACACCGATGGCATCCATGGCCAGTGCCGAGAACAGGAAGGGAATCATTGCCCCCAGGAATATTCCGGTTAGTACCAGCGGATTGGTAATATCGAAGGCGATGGTGTTGGCCCCGGTAGCTGTCTGGGTAAAGGCACTGAACAGGATGATGGCCGTAAGGGCTGCCGAGCCGATGGCAAAGCCTTTGCCGATGGCGGCGGTGGTATTGCCGACAGCATCGAGCTGGTCGGTTATTTCGCGCACATGCGGATCCATTTCGGACATGACGGCCAGACCGCCGGCGTTGTCGGCAATGGGTCCGTAGGCGTCTACCGAGAGCTGAATGCCGATGGTGACCAGCATGCCCAGCGCCGCCATACCGATTCCGTACAGGCCGCCGAGTTGATGGCTGCCCAGAATGGCGGCGGCGATAACCAGTATCGGCGGCATCGTGGACATCATGCCGACGCCCAGGCCGCTGATGATGGTGGTGGCGGCGCCGGTATTGCAGGCGTTGGCTATTTTACGCACCGGGGCGGTGCTGGTGCCGGTAAAAAACTCGGTTAGCAGGCCGATGGCAGTGCCGCCGGCTAGACCTAGAACAGCTGACAGGGCAATATGCAGGAAGCCTTTGCCGCCATCGTAAGTACTGCCGCCCATGACCAGCCAGGAAAGCGGGAAGAGCAGTACGGCTGCAATGATGGCCGCACCGAAGGTACCGGTGTTAAGGGCTTTTTGCGGTGACTGGCCCGGTTTTGCCCGCACCAGAAAGGTGCCCAGGATGGATGCGCCGATACCCATGGCACAGATCAGCAGCGGCAGCATGGCCAGCTTGAGCCGGGTGGGATCGTCCGCGACTACACCGGCGCCGAGCACCACGCAGCCGATGATGGAGCCGACATAGGATTCGAAGAGGTCAGCGCCCATGCCGGCCACATCGCCTACATTGTCGCCTACATTGTCGGCGATAACTGCCGGATTGCGCGGATCATCCTCGGGGATTCCGGCTTCGACTTTACCTACCAGGTCGGCCCCGACGTCCGCGGCCTTGGTAAAAATACCGCCGCCTACCCGGGCAAACAGCGCAATAGTGGAAGCGCCAAGACTGAAACCGGAGAGTATGGGAAACACGATGGTCTGATACGTGGCTATCCCGGTACCGAAAATCCAGCTGCCAAGGGCCAGAACCAGGGCTATGCCGACCATAGCCAGGCCGGCTACGGTCATGCCCATAACTGAACCGCCGGCAAAGGCCACTTTTAGGGCCGGTCCGATTCCTTCCTCGGCGCGCATGGCGGTGCGGGAATTGGCGGCCGTTGCTACCCGCATGCCGAAGAAGCCGGCCGATGCCGAACATATAGCGCCAAGCAGGAAGGCCACCGCCTGTAATTTTAATGAACCGGTGTTTGCCAGCATCAGGAACAGGGCCACCAGCAGTACAAAAGGTGCAAGTACGGTATATTCGCGTTTCAGAAAAGCGCCGGCACCATCGCGGATGTAACCGCCGATGCGCACCAGGGGCTCGAAACTTACTTTTTGCCTGAATATCCAATTGCTTTGCAGAATGGCATAGACTAATGCGGCCAACCCGCTTGCAAAAACCAGTACGATTGTTAGTGTCAAGCTCATCCTCCTTGGAGTCGGGAAAGTAAAGCCCTGTCGATATAAACGAGTATATACTTGCTTTATCGTGAATACAATCGGAAATCGCGTATTCTTTACATCGCCTAGCCAGTCAGATTGGCCGCTTGGCTCGATCATCCCCCGGGTAAGTTAAAATATTGACTTTTATTTTATCCAGAATACATTATAATGAAAGCATGCAGGATTCCCGGTACCGAGAACTTATTAATTCAGCCCCGTTCGGTTATGCCCTGCACCGTATTGAGCTTGATAAAGCCGGTAAACCGGTGGATTATACCTATCTGGAAGTGAACAAGGCCTTTGAAGCGCTTACTGGTTTAGCGTCCGCAGCTCTGGTCGGCAAGACTGTTCGGCAGGCGATTCCAGCACTGGTTGATGATGAGTTTGACTGGATTGACACCTTTGGCCGGGTAGCACTCGGCGGACCCGAGCTTCAGTTTGAGCAGTATTCGGAGACTCTGGACCGCTGGTACAAGGTGCAGGCGTATTCCCCTGAACCACTGCACTTTGTTACCATATTCGTCGACATAAGCACTGAAAAACGCACGATAGCCGAGCTTGAAGGCTTCTTTTCGGTGAATCTGGATCTCTTGTGCATTGCACGCCTCGATGGCTCTTTTGTAAAGGTAAACAAAGAATGGGAGCGGCTGCTTGGCTATACGGTGGGTGAGCTGGAACATGCCAAATTTCTGGATTTTATCCATCCCGATGATCTTCCGGCTACTCTTGCCGCTCTTGAACAACTGTCCCAATCAATAGAAGTAAACAATTTTACCAACCGCTATCGTTGCCGGGACGGCAGCTACCGCTTTGTAGAATGGCGGTCCAAGCCGGTGGGGACTCTGATTTATGCCGCCGCCCGTGATGTAACCGAACATATGAAACTGACCGATAAACTATCGGAAGAACGGTGGCGCTTGTCGGAAATTATCGCCGGTACTAACGTCGGTACCTGGGAATGGAATGTGCAAACCGGTGCTACGGTATTCAATGAACAGTGGGCGGCACTGGTTGGCTATACCATTGAGGAGCTGCAGCCGATTTCCATAGACACCTGGATGAAATTGGCGCACCCCGATGATCTGGACCGGTCGACTCGACTACTGCAGGCACATTTCCGGCACGAATCCGAGTATTACGAATGTGAAAGCCGCATGCGGCATAAAAACGGTTCCTGGATATGGGTTCTGGATCGCGGCCGTGTGGCAGAATGGACTACTGATGATCAGCCCTTGCTTATGTTCGGCACGCATCAGGATATAAGCCCCCGTAAAGCCTATGAAGCAGAACTGCTGGCCGCCCGTGAACAGGCCGAGAAGGCCAATCAGGCCAAGTCGCAGTTTTTGGCGAACATGAGTCATGAGATCCGCACGCCACTGAACGGTGTTATCGGCCTGACCGATCTGTTGCAAAATACCCGGCTGGACAGTGTTCAGCGTCAATATGTGGAGAATGCCAACAGCTCGGCCCATCTGCTTTTGGATATTATTAACGACATTCTGGATTTCTCCAAGATCGAAGCCGGTAGACTGGAACTGGACCCGCAGGAAACCGACCTGGTACTGATGATTGGCAATGTGAGTGACTTGCTGCGGCTGCAGGCGGAAAGCAAGCAGCTGGAGCTTCTTGTCAATATCCAGCCAGGCCTGCCTTCTGTGGTTTCGGTTGACCCGGTGCGTTTGCGTCAGGTAATGATTAATTTACTGGGCAATGCCATAAAGTTCACCGAGCAGGGTGAAGTTGAGCTGAGTCTGAGTCATGTCGCGGCGGCCCGGTCCGGCCTGGGGCGGTATACTTTTTCTGTACGTGATACCGGCATTGGCATCAGCAAAGGCCAGCAGGAACGCTTGTTCCGGTCGTTTGGCCAGGCCGACAGCAGCACCACCAGAAAATACGGGGGCAGCGGCCTGGGGCTGGTTATTTCCAGCTTGCTGGTCAGTAAAATGGGGGGCAGGATAGAACTCGAAAGCGATACGGGCCAAGGCAGTCGTTTCTATTTCACTCTCGAGCTCGAACAGGCTGAACGTATGGCCGCTGCAACAGAATGGCAGTCGGATGTACATAAGGTTCTGGTCATTGATGATAACGAAACCAATTGCTTTATCCTGGAGCGGCAGTTGCAGGCCTGGAATATCGAAGTTTCGGTGTGCAGAAACGGGCCGGACGCCCTGCTTTTGCTTGAAGCTTTTGACGATTTTGATTTTCTGATTGTAGATTATCACATGCCGGAGATGAACGGCCTTGAACTGGTAGAGCTGATGCGTCAGCGTTTTAGCGAGAGCACAGCGGCACTTCCGGTTCTGTTGCTGCACAGTTCTTCTGATGATGTATATATCCACCGCGAATGTCGCCGCTTGGCAATTAAACGCAATTTGGTTAAGCCGGTAAAGCCGGCGGAACTGTATCGCTGTCTGGCCGGCTCTGATGCCGATTTTTTACAGAACGCCGAGTTTGCACATGAGCGGCCGCAGGGCCTGCGGCATAGTTCGGTGAGTCCGGTGCTGCTGGTGGCGGAAGATGTAACGGTAAATATGCTGGTTATTGTAAGTATGCTCGAATTTTTATATCCGGCTGCTGTAATCTGCAAAGCCGCGAACGGGGCTCAGGCTGTGCAGCTTTTCCGTGACTATAAACCTGATCTGGTTTTAATGGATGTACAGATGCCGGATATGGACGGAATCGAGGCAACTGAGCGCATCCGTCGTCTGGAGCAGGAACTTTTGGCGCGGGACGAAGCCGCCGGTGCGCATGCCGGACTAGTACCGATTCTGGCCCTAAGTGCCGGGGTTACCGAAGAAGATCGTCAGCGCTGTATCGCTGCCGGCATGCACGGCTTTATTGCCAAGCCGGTAAGCCAGGCCGCTCTTGATGAAGCACTGCGTCCGTATCTTCTGGGATCTGATGCTGTCCTTACCGACGCTCACCTGTCTGCGCCTGTCAATTCTGCCCCAGCGCAGCCTGAGTCCGACTACTGCGGAGCCTCCAGCGGTGGCGGTCTGGCTCTGGTCAATTTTGATGAGCTGCTGAAGAACCTGGCCTTTGATAAGGCTACCTTTCGCGAGCTTCTGGATCTCTGCCCTGTTCAGTTCAGTCAGTCCTTTACCCTGCTGCAGCAGGCTTATGATGCGCAAGACCGCAAACTTCTGCAGAAACAGGCTCATGGCATTAAAGGCTCGGCCGCTACAATGTGTTTTTATCATCTATCCGCACTTGCCCTGCAGCTGCAGGATGAAGCAGCTGTCTCGGACTGGTCCAGGCTTGGGCATATAGTTGCCCGAATGCAGGATGCGTGGAAAAAAATGCGGCCGGAAATAGATGCCGCTCTTGTAAATTTTTCATAATGGAGTAAAAAATGGCCAGAATTTTTATTGTAGAGGATAATGAAAATATCGCTGAAGCAGTGGCTTCGTACCTCCGACTGGAGGATCATGTGCCGGTTCTGTTTCCCCGCCTTGATGGCGTTATGGCTGCGCTGCGCATGGATCTGCCTGATCTGCTGGTTCTGGATGTGATGCTGCCGGATGGCGATGGTTTTGTTTTTGCCCGCCAGCTAAGGCGCGAATTTGATGTGCCAATTGTTTTTCTTACCGCCCGCATAGCCGAATCGGACCGGATTACCGGTTTTGAACTGGGAGCGGATGATTATGTGGTAAAACCTTTTTCCAACCGCGAGCTGGTTTTGCGCATTCAGGCGGTTTTGCGCCGCCGGGCCAGCAACAACGCCGCTGCTGCTGCTGCAGAAAGCGGATTATGGCTGCTGGAAGCAGCAGAAGGCAGACCTGCGCATGAGTTGAAAATGGACGAGGTAGCCCACGGTTTGTTCCATGACGGCAGGCCGCTGGATTTGACAGCGGCTGAGTGGAAGATTTTATCGCGTCTTGTCCAGTCTCCGGGGGTAGTGCTGTCGCGCGAGAAATTGCTGGCTTCGGCCCTGGATTACATTGCCGATGGTTCAGAACGCACAATAGATACGCATGTAAAGAATATCCGCAGCAAATTCGGCGAGCCTGGCTGGATCGAGACGGTGCGCGGCTTTGGTTACCGTTTCGAAGGCCATGCCGGATGAAGGATTCCGGAAAACCGCTCTCGATTTTCAGCCGTTCCCTGTTGGTATGGCTGTCCGGCTTTTTGCTGGTTATTCTGGTACTCTCGTTAGCCTTGTTTTTTTCCTACCGGTATTCTGCGGCCTCTTGGAACAGCATCCGGCGAGGCGAGCTGGAAAAACTGTTGGCAGCATATATTCAGGATCCAGCCGCCGCGGTCCGCCTGCCCGATGATGTTGCCCTGTTTGTCTATGATCTTGATAACGAACTGTTGTTTTCCAACCGGGGCAGCGGCCGCCGCCGCATAGCTGCTGATGAAGTTCTGCGTCCTGTGGTCATCGACGGACGTACTGCCGCCTGGTACAGTGCCGGGTCTTTGGAATTTCATGAAAGCGCAGCGAATCAAAGTTTTCTTAACAGTATGTTGCTTGCTCTGCTTTTGTCCCTGTTGCTGTCGCTGCTGGCCGCCGCCGCGATGGCCTGGCTTTTTGCCCGCAGCCTTAGTAAGCCTGCCCGGATGGTGCAGGCCGGGCTTGACCGCATACGTTCGGGTAATCTGGATCTGCGTATTTCTGAACAGGGGCCGGCTGAACTGCGGTCGATTGCTCTGGCGGCCAATGACCTGACCGCCCAGTTACAGCATGAACATGTATTGCGCCGGCAATGGGTTCAGGACATCGTACACGACCTGCGCACCCCGATTACCGCTTTGCAAAGCCAGTTTGAGGCCATGATTGACGGCGTGCTGCCGCCGGATCCCGCACGGCTGTCCCGGCTGCAGGCAGAACTCGGCAGAGTGCAGGCTTTGGTCGCAGCCTTCGAAGACTTAATGCGCCTGGAGGCTCCGGATTTTTCGGTGACGGCAGAAAACTTTTCTGCACAGTCTTTTTTGGCTGCTCTGGACGAGCGCTTTAAGCTCCTGCAAACTTCAGCGGATCAGGACTTGCAGACCGAGTGCCAGGTAGAAAAACTGTATGGCGACGAAACTTTACTTTTCCGGGCGGTTTCCAATTTGCTGGATAATGCGCTCAAGTATGGCGATACCAGTAGGCCGCTGCGGCTGGTTATCAGCACCAATGGCAGTGATCTGCATATTCTGGTTCACAATTATGGCACGCCTATACCCGAAACAATGCAGCAGGATATTTTTGAACGCTTGTTCCGCGGCGATTTTTCGCGCCCGGCCAGCGGATCGGGTCTGGGCCTGTCCATTGCCCGACGTATTGTACAGCTGCATTCCGGCAGCATTACGGTGCAGTCCGCGGCCGAAACGGGTACCAGTTTTCTAATCAAGCTGCCGAGGGGACTGGCAAACTCCTGATCAGGAACTGATACTCTCCCGGCCTGGTACTGGTCAAAATCTGACCCGGACTGTCCTCCTTAAAAGAAATCGACTTCACAGCATCTTCACAAAGTGCCGACCTGAGCTTCTTGCCACCCGTGTATTGTAATGGCATGACCTGGCTTAAGACAGCGTTGACTGCACAGCCCGGCACGAACAAAGAAGACCATGGGAGGTTTTTATGAAGTTGACCAGAAAAGTTATTTTGATCGCGGCGCTGGTACTCGCCAGTTTTACACTGATTGCCGCAGCCAGCAGCGAGTTGCTCGGACGTGATGTCGCAGAAAATGGCCGCTTGAGTACGGTCAGCGGCGTACTGCGCTATGATGCAGCAGAAGGCGAGTGGTATCTGGACTCCGGTACCGACAGCTGGGTTCTGCATCTTGGTCAGGCCAGCCTGCAGGCCGGAGAAGTGCTGAAAGACGGTGCCGCTGCAACCGTAAGCGCTTTTGTGTACGAACATGATATGGCTCCGGTTTCGGTGAGTACCGGTGGAGTAGAGCTTAGTGTATGGGGCGACGATGGCCGTCCCTCCTGGTCTGGTCGCGGCAATCGCCGCAACGCTACAGAGCGGGTAAGCCCCAGTGGCAATTTTTATGGAAGAAGCGGCAGCTGAAACTTCCGGTTGCGGCTGCTCTTGTCAGGAAGCCCGGAGTGGGCTAGAGTAAAGGTGTCGCTTGCACAGGCAAACGGCACCTTTTTTAACTGAAAGAGAGATTTCATGAAAGCCATCAGTGCCTACAGCATCCTGTTTGTTCTGGTATTGGCCTGCGCGGCAGGAGCCTTTATTTTCCGCTCGGGTTTGGATTTCATTCCCGGCGCTGAATCACTGCCGCTTGAAGCCCCCGTGGCGGCCTTTGCCCCGGCTGATGACAGTCTTGTAATAATTGACCGTTCGGGCTACCGGCTGCTTGCACTGGATGGTCAGCAGAATTTATTCTGGTCGTCCGAAAACAGTGATCTATATGGACGGATCATTGCGGCCGACATGAACAACGCTTCGGTTATCTATGTTATTGATCAGGCTACGGACGAGGATCCGGCCTGGCGTTATGAACGTATTGTGCGGGTTGGCCCCGATGGGCAGCCTGCTGGAGTGATACTGCAGAAAAAAGTTCAGGGTTTCGCCGGCTTCGTGCATGGTGCCCTGGCTTCCAGTGATGATTTCTTGTGGTTTCTTTTCGCCGATAACGACGGCTATGTCAGTCTGTATGAATTGACCATCAATTCTGGTCAGGAAAAACTTGTATTCAAGACTGAATGGAGTCTGCCCTCGGCATCTCTTGCGGTACGGCCTGTCGATCAAACCTTTGTTATCAGTGCCGGTGGCGGCCTCCTGCGTTTTGACCAGGGGCGTTTTGAATTACTGAGCGAATATCGGCAAGCGATGCCCTATGCTTCTTTTGTGCGCTATGACCAGGGCGGCCGATTGCTTGCCGCAGATTCCCATAGCGGTGTGCTGGCTGTGCTTGAGGATCCCCTAAAGCCGAAAACACTGCTGCGGCAGAGTGATTCCGGTTTCGGGCAGCTTACTGCGGCTGCTGCTGATCCCCGGCTGGAGGCCTGGCTGTTGCGGGCGAGTGGACTGGATGCCCTGCAGGATCAAGCCGATCCGGCTTCCACTATGGATTTTTTCAGCCTGCATAAGCAGGGTTTTCTTACTGTCGATAAAATGAACAACCGGGTTAGCAGCTTCTCGGCTCAGGGCATAGCCGACAGCGTTCTGGAATCGGTGGCATTGGGCTCAAGTGCGCGCAACCGCAATATTCTGGCCTGGGTCTTTGTTGCCGCCGCCTGCTTCTTGCTGATTTTGCTGTTGGTGCTTCTGCTGTTAAAGATACTATTGCTTGCACATCCGGTTGTGGCTATGGTTACCACCTGTATTCCGCCGCTTATGCTGATCGTACTGGCTGTGCTCATTTCGATGTTCCATGGTCAATTGCAGCTGACAAACGCTGCTCAGGAACGCGGTCTGGCCGAACTGCGCGGCTTTGTGCAGTCCGGGGCTGCCGGCTTAGACACCACGCTGCTGCAGATAGCAAAAACTGATTCCGGTTATGATAACCGGGTTATATCCAGCCTGCAGCAGTCTTTGCGCCAGCTGCTGGCAAGCAGTGGCAGGCAGACCTCATATCGTCTGGCTGTATATGGTCTGGAGGATAAGCTCTGGATACATCTGGCTGACAGCCGTTCTCTAGCGCTGCCCGGCCTTAATTATCGCCATGCCAGCAGCGAAGCGGTCAGCCGCTTGTATGCCGGCGAGGCCTACAGCAGCATCCAGCGGCGTCCGCTGGACAGCTCAGCACTTTCCACCAGCCCGTTTGTCTACCGTTCTGTCGCGCTGGCTCCCCTGCATGATGCCGACGGCAAACTGGTAGGTCTGCTGGAGTTAACGGCGGCGGCCGCTGCTCCTGATTTAGCGGCGATTCCGTCTTCGCTTTTTGCCGCGAATCGGGTGTTTCTGCTGTTTCTTGGCAGTGGAGCGCTGCTGCTGTTGCTGACTATAGGCCTGTTTTCTGCATTGCGCCTCGATGCATCCGGCTGGGATTCCGCAGATACCCTGCCAGACCAAAATGATTCCGGCCCTTCGCGCGGCTCTGCCGATCTGCCGCCGGACTTCGAGCGTGATGCCGGTCTGGTTGACAATGACCTGGATACACTGCTGGACGAGACTCGTTTTGATATGAGTGAATCTGGCGAAAGCGAGTCGCGGTCTGCCTTGGCCCTGGATGGTTTTGATGATATGGATTTCCCGGTAGCTGATATTGATTCTGTGCTGGAGCCGCCTCCGGAAGAAACTGCGGTCGCCACTCCCGCTGCCAGTGTGTCATCAGAGGTCGGATCAAGTCCGAGCAGCCCCACTAGGACCCCGGAAGCTTTTTCGCTTGAAGATCATACCCGGATTCATCATCAGGCCATACAGTCCCTGAAGTCTGGAAACGCCGACACGGCGGTGGTTCTGCTGGAGCAGTTACTGGATACCTTCCCCGGCGACGCCCGGGCCTGGAACAATCTGGCAATTGCCTACAAGCGCCAGGGCCGTTTGGCCATGGCCATCCGTTCGGCTGAAAAAGCACTGGCACTGGAGCCGGACAACAAGGATACTGCAAAAAATCTGGAAGCCTTGAAGAAACTGCAGGCATGATAGATTTTCATACTCATTCCAGTGCCAGCGACGGCACCTACTCACCGGCCGAGCTTATGGGCAAAGCGCATGAGCTCGGTATCGCTACTATTGCCCTCACTGACCACGACTGCATCGATGGCCTGGCCGAAGCCGCCAGGACTGCTGCCGGGTTGGGCTTGCGTTTTATTCAGGGTGTGGAAATAGAAATAGCCTTTGGCCCCGGTGAGTTTCATCTACTTGGACTGGATTTGCGTATTGATCTAAACAAGCCTGATGCCGTGCTGGTGTCGGCGCTGGCTGAGCTGGCGCAGGCCCGCGAGAACCGCAATCGCGAAATGGTTGAGCGTTTTATTCAGCAAGGTTATCCACTGGATTATGCCGAGCTGCGGGCCATGTACGGCAGCGGCAGCCTCGGCCGGCCACATATTGCCGAATATCTGGTCAAAAAGGGTATCGTACGCAATAAACAACTGGCTTTCGATCAGTTTCTGGCCAAAGGAAAGCCTTTTTTTATCCAGAAAGACTGTTTCCCGCTTGATCGGGCCATCGAGCTGATTCATAAGGCCGGCGGCCTGGCCTTTGTTGCCCATCCGATGTCGCTGTTCGTCAGTTGGACGCGTATGCGCGAATTGTTACCCGCCTGGAAAGAGTTGGGGCTGGACGGGGTGGAAGCCTGGCATCCGCTGGCCCGCATAGTCGACTGCGAGCGTCTGCAAAAATTGGCCGGCGAGCTAGCTTTGCGGGTTAGTGCCGGCAGCGATTATCACGGCCCCATCCGGCCCGACCGACAGCTGGGCCGCACCGCCGGCAAGCGCTGGATGGAAGACCACTTTCTGTCTGCAATCGAACGTTAAACCGGTGACCGGCAGCCAGTCTGCAGGGCTCCGACCGCTGCGGCTGCTTCAACCTCTTCTGCATCTGCGGCTGCTTCAACCTCTTCTGCAGCTGCGGCTGTCTTAACCTCTTCTACAGCCGGAGCAGCCCAGCACATGCACGTGGCGGTGGCTCGCGTCTTCGAAGTAGCGGGAGATCAAGTAGCCGTTGCGCGGTATCATCTGGTGGCAGACCGGACAGGTGCGCTGGTGGGCGGTGTTGTCCGGCCAGCAGTAGGGACAGCCGAACACATGCATGATGCGGTCGTTGCCCTTTTCGGTGAACAGTTTGGACCGGACAGACATCCCAGGCGACAGTTTCATCGAACAGACCGGGCAGCTGCGGGTGCCGATCGTCTTGTCGTGCTCCACGCCGCGGCTGTCTTTGACAAAACGCGAGTTGCGGTGTTCTTGCCTGCCGGCTAAAGGGCGGAAAATCAGTGTGTAAAAAAGCCAAACCAGAATAACTCCGATCGTGGCCAGCGTAACAACAAACAACGCATCATTCATGACAACACTATACAGTATATTTACAGCATTGACCACGCGTGCCGCATGCGCCATACTTGGCTCTATGTCAACTCTGTATATGGTAGCCACACCTATCGGCAATCTGGAAGATATAACTCTGCGGGCAGTACGCATTTTGGGCGAAGCGGACACGGTCGCCTGCGAAGATACGCGTCACACCTCCCGCCTGCTCAACCATCTGGGGCTTAAAAAACCGCTTGTAGCTTGTTATGCCTACGACGAAGCCAAGGGCAGTGCCCGTGTTCTGGGCTTGCTGGCCGAGGGGCGCATAATAGCCTATTGTTCGGACGCCGGGACCCCCTGTATCAGCGATCCGGGAACCCTGTTAGCCCGCAAAGCCCGCGAGGCCGGCCATGAAGTAGTACCGATACCCGGACCAAGTGCCTTTGCGGCCCTGGTTTCGGCCGGTGGCGTGTTTTTCAAGTCGGTCAGCTTCGAGGGTTTTCTGTCCCCCAAGCCCGGGCGGCGGCGCAGCCGCCTGGAAGAGCTGATGAGCCGGGAAGAAGCGGCTGTTTTGTACGAATCACCGCATCGTATCGTCAAGCTTTTGGCTGATATTGCCGATATCGATAGTGAGCGTTACATAAGTGTGGGCCGGGAAATGACAAAATTGCACGAAGAATTTGTCTGTGGGTCGGCACAGCTTGTGCATCAGGATTATGCCGGCCGGCAAAGTATAAAAGGCGAGTTTGCGGTACTTGTATCGCCGGCCAAAAAAGCGTAAACTTTATACGGTTGCATGCCGATACACTTGATATAGAAAGGCAGGGGTCATTACATGACTATAGACAGACTGAATCCGCTGGATCCCATCCAGCCCAAAAGAACAAATCCTACTCCGCGTGTCAGCAAAGACGATCGCCGGGATTCTGTCAGTCTTTCTTCTGAGGCCATTGAAAAGGCCGAGATGTACAATGCCATCGAGCTGGCTAAGTCTGCTCCGGACGAGCGCAGTGCGCGTATCGCCGAGCTTAAGGCCAAGATCAACGACCCAGATTACATCAACGACACTGTTTTAGCCGCGACCGCCGACCGGATTCTCGACCAGCTCCTGTAATGCCTCAGGCGCGGTCTCGGGAATGACATAGCTTGTTCATTTACAGCGGAAGCGTGCTTCCGCTTTTTTTTTGCCGCTTAAGCAGGCCCGTCGGATAATTTCCGGGCCAGTGGATTTTGAGCAGGGGAGGTTGCTGTGGCGGATTTTCACTATGGTGTGCGCGCTGAGTGCTATGTCGGTCCGGATACAGTTTTCAAACTGCCTCTCATCATGGACAACATAGCCGAGCGGGTTTTGCTCATAGCCGACCCGGGGCTCAAAGATACCGAGGTTGTAAAAAAAATACAGTCGATTCTTGATGGCCGGGGTTTTCAAATAATATTTTTTGATGATTTTGGTAAACGACCGGGTTCTGTCATTGTTGAAGAAGCCGTGGCGCTGGCCCGTGGTGCGCGCGCGCCCATAGTACTCGGGGTCGGCGGTATCAGGGCTTTGCATATATCCAAGGCCGTGGCAGCTCTCGGCACTGGTACCTCCCGGGTAGAAAGCTGGCTGGAGGGCAAGGTGCCGATGAATCCAGTTCTGCCGTTGATTCTGGTGCCGACCTCCTGGCGCGATCCCTTCCTGCTCTCGGGGCAATTGATTCTGTCCGATGCCCGTACCGGTACAGCTGTCCATTTACAGGCCCAGCCGGGTATTGAACATGCAGTTATTATTGACCCCGGGCTGATGGGCGGCCTTCCGCCTAAAAGCGCAGCCGCCAGTATTCTGGACGGAATTATGTCGGCTATCGAGGGCTTGGCCTCCAATAAAGAAAACTTTCTGTCCGATATGGCCTTGCGCGAAGCTATAACCATGTACGTGCGGGCGCTGGATATAGTTATGCAGCGTCCGGAAGATCCTACGGCCAGAAGCGAAGGCAGCCGGGCTTTCTTTTTAGCCTCGCTTGGCCTGGCTTCTTCGGCTCCCGGTTTGGGAACTGCAGTCAGTTATGCCCTGAATGCCCGCTGGCAGGTTCCAAAGGCCAATATTGCGGCGGTGGTACTGCCTTATCTGGTCGAAGCACTGGTGCGTTTCCGTCCGGAGAAAATTGCCGCCCTGGCTCCTGCCTTTGCCGAAGTGGCCCCGGATGAAACGCCGGCGGCCGCTGCCGATAAGGTGGTCGATGGTCTGCGCACCCGTCTGGGCATGTTGAAAATTCCCAGCCGCCTGAAAGATTTCGAGCTGGGGCTGGAGCGTCTGGTGGAAACCGCCGAAACCGCCCGGCGCTTTGGCTTCATGAGCTATCTGCCGCGCACCATGACCGTTGATGATGTGTTTGATTTTATAAAAACGGTATATTGACCATGATTCATGTACAGAAACTCATGAGCCTGACCCTGGCGCACCGTCAGCGCAAAGCCGCTCAGACCCTTGCCCGCATTGAAGCCGCCGTACGTCTGGGCGACCGCAGCTTTATTCCCTGGCTGACGCAATGCGGAGAAGCCCTGGCTGTGGATGAGCAGCAGCCTCAGCCGTTGCGTCAGCTGGCAGCGCAGCTGGTCAGTCTGTGCCGGTCTGTAGATAGCGGCCTTGCAGAGGAGCTAAGCCCGACTCAGGACGCTCTGGTGCGTGGTATAAATCGACTGCGCCGGGCTATGGAACAGGCAGCCGGAGTAAGTCCTTCAGATTGGGATTTCGCTGATCCGGTAGGCCTTCAGCTGGACGCTTCGGTTCAGCGCTGCTTTCCCGGTGTGCATGCCTATCTGGACGATATCCGGTCGCCTTTCAATGTCGGATCCATCTTCCGGACAGCTGATGCCTTTGGGGTGGACTCACTATATCTTTCACCGTTTAGTGCCGATCCGGAGCATCCAAGGGCGAGCCGCTCGTCCATGGGAGCGCTTACTGTCATGCCCTGGCAGCGTTTACCGATCGTCGATCTGGCCGCTGCCTTCCCGGGCGGCAATTTTATAGCCCTGGAGCTGCGTGGTCAGCCAATCGAGGATTTTGTGTTTCCGGCAGAGGGCATGGTTTTTGTTGGTTCAGAAGAACTGGGGGTATCTCCGGAGGCTCTGCAGCTGTGTACACACCGGATTTCAATCCCGATGCTGGGAGCTAAGGGTAGCCTGAATGTAGGTGTTGCCTTCGGTGTTTTCATGAATGCCTGGCGCATATCACTGTATAAACAGGGCTACAAAGCAGTTAAACGCCCTTGCCGATCCAGTTTCGATGCTTTATAGTAGAATTACCATGCAGGATATCAGCGTTGCCATAGTACAAGAATTATTAGATCGCTTAAAACATATAGAAAAAGATACCGAGCACCTGTATCTGGACCTTGGTACCATATTCCCGGTAATAAAAGCCGCCATCGATGAAAGCGCCAGGAATACCGATGCGAGCATCCGGACCATACTTGCAGGCTATCAGCATGGTGTAAGCGCAGAACAGGCAAAGCGCCGTGCCGATGATTTTGTTGATGATTCAAGGCAGTTTTTCGATAAACTCTCGGTAAAAGAAAAAGCCTTTTTTTCTATTGTAGATGCCAGTATCGGTGAACTGTCTCAATTGGATGACATAATCAGCCGGGTTCGTCTGG
>Ga0180007_10002175_pt1 | contig 23995 bp, 22 predicted proteins | sample MM_PC_MetaG_FD_121122 | JGI IMG/M metagenome (GOLD analysis project Ga0180007, IMG submission 121122) | Groundwater microbial communities from the Aspo Hard Rock Laboratory (HRL) deep subsurface site, Sweden - MM_PC_MetaG | ecosystem: Environmental > Aquatic > Deep subsurface > Groundwater... | reverse complement strand
GTGGTCAGCTCACTTTCAATATTGGCTTCAATGGTGGCCCGGACCTGCTGGTAAATCACGGCCCCGCCCACAAGGGTGGCCAGGACAAAGATCAGGGTATAGCCGCCCAAAAGTTTGGACCGGATTTTGAGATTTCTGAAAAACCGTGACACTTGGGTCATCGGGTCCTGGCCCGGGTCAGGCCGATTCCGATGGGATCGCTTGCGGAGCCAAACCCCGAGGCTTCCACATCTACGATAAACGGCCGGAAATTTTTTTCCATGGGGATTTTGCCTTTAATTAAGGATACCGAAAATTAGCGTATAAACAACGGATATCCTATGCAAACAGGCAGACAAAGTCAAGATGTCGGGCACCATGGGCCGGGTCCCCCCCATCGCTGTTGGCCCAAGAGCATCTGACACCGCTGTCGGATGGTGCGGCGATCGGCCTAAAATCGGATCAGGGGCGATACTGGATTGCGGATACCCATAAAAGAACCGAGGTTTCTGCCAGAAGCACTGATTTTTATACCTGGGAAACCTTTACGGTCAAAAATATGGGCGACAACAAGATTGCATTGTTGGCCCATAACAGCAAATACCTGCGGGCAGATCCTGAACAGGGGTTCAACTCCAAGTCGGTATTTAACAAGCGCTTTAAAAAACTGACCGGGATGCCCCCCTCTGAATACAGGGCATTGCGCCCTGTTTTACCGCAAAATGAAAAAGAACAGAAAGAAGTATCTACCTGAATTCAAAGAAGAAGCGGTTAAACCAATCACCGAACAGGGATATCAAATTACCGAGGCTGCCCGGAATCTTAGGGTCAATCCAACCATGTTGGGGCGCTGGAAACGTGAGATTGTAGGAAGTGGGTATTATGCCTGGTGCAAATGTAAAAAAGCATCAAGACAGCTGGAAAATGATTGCCCCATTCCCATTGTCCAGGCAGCCCATGGGAAACCCAAGGGGACCTCTGGTGCCCGGCGGATTGCAGAAGAGATAAGGCGCAACCGGTAACAGCGCAAATAAAAACCGGGGCACCTCCTTGACACGGAAAAGGCCGTGACTATCGTTTGCGGTATAACAGGATCTGTTTAACCCCTTTTAGGCTGGCCCCATGATTCAAAGAAAAGCAAATGTTATCCTCGGACTGGTGATGTCTTTTCTATTGGCGGTCAGTTCCCTCCAGGTCGCTGTGGTGCTGGATGCCTATGCAGGGCATTCCCTGCAGACCCCCCCCCTGACAGAACTGGTGATTCCTGCTGTTCTGGGTGAGGCCTTGGGGTCTGCAACCATCAACCGGCAGTCCCAATTCAAATCCTGGGACCGGTTGTGTAAATATGTCCTGATCTTCAGTCCGCTCCCAGCAGATGTCCTTACACGCTCCGTTGCGGCCCTTTGTCAATTCAAGCAAGGGTTTGCCCCATCAGCAGACCAAAAGATCTTTGCCAGCCGGGCGCCTCCTGCCCTGGGACTCTGAATCAAGGCAATTAACTGATCTTTGTCCTGGCAGCCCCATGCCTGGGGTCTGCCCATGCAACCAAAGGAGGCGTTATGAATTACGAGAATCTGCCCGGTAGGGAAAAGAAGTCCTTGTCACCGTCATCCATTGACTATTCGCCCAAAACTTACACCGTGGGAGAACAGATCCTTTTCAGCATCAAATTGTTTGCCATCGGCGGTGCGGTGTTCTTCTTTTTTTGGCTGGTTGAAAAACTGCACCTTTATTATTAAATCCCCGGAGTCAATGGTTTAAAGCCTGGGATACAGGTCCGGGAGCCAGGGTTCCCGGACCTGTACCTGCCATGGGATGGACGTTTCATAGAAAGCCATGGGAAGAAAAACAAAGCGACATAATATAACGGATGTTATATTGTAGGCGTTATATAAACCAAATTAATGGGAAAAACATGCCACCCAAGCAAATCATTACCAAGAAAATGATTGTTGAAGCAGCCCTCCTTCTGGTCAAGAAACGGAACAGGAATATCGCAAAGGCGCTCAACGGCTCCACCCGGCCGATCTATTCCTGTTATGAAACCATGGGGGCGCTTGCCGAAGAAAAGTTGCGGGAACTTCTTTGGCACATGTGGATTTATACCCATGGACTGACCGTATTGATCCGCACCTACCCGTCTGTTTCAAAGCGGTTTGTTCAAAAAGTATTGGACAAAATGGGCAGTCTGATGATCAAAAACAAACGAATGGGAAAAGGAAGGTCAGACTATGAAAATAGTTGTGATTAACGGCAGCCCCAAGGCCGATCAAAGCATTACCCTTCAGCATATTCGATATTTTATGGAAAAGAACCCGGCCCATGATCTTGAGATCATTCCGGTGGCCGGTCAAATTGCCAAAATTGAAAAAAAAGAGGCGGTTTTCAAGGAAATAACAGAAAAAATGGCCGGGGCAGATGCCGTGATATGGTCATTTCCCGTGTACTATGCCCTGATCCCCTCCCAGTTAAAACGCTTTGTAGAACTTTTATTTGAGAGAGGCCGCCCGGATCTGTTCAAAGGAAAATACACCACTTCATTTACCACCTCCATCAATTTTTTTGACCATACCGCCCATAATTATATGCAAGGGGTTTGTGAGGAGCTGGGGTTTGTCTATATCAAAAGCTATTCCGCCCACATGGATGACTTTTTCCATGGGGACAGGCGAAAAAGAATGCTTTGTTTTTTTGAATGGTTTATCAAAATGGTGGAAGAAAAGATTCCCGTTGCCAGAAAGTATAGGGTTCAGGCCCCGGAACCCATCGTTTATAAACCCTGCAGCATGGAGACACTTCCGGTCACCTCCGATAGAAAAGTTCTTTTGCTCACGGATGCAGGGCCGGAAGACACCAACCTTAACCGGATGATAGACCTGTTTCAGCGAACCTGTTCAATGGAAGTAAGTCTTAAAAATATCCATGGGATTCATATGAAACAAGGGTGCCTCGGGTGCTGCACCTGCGGGTATGACAACACCTGCATCCAAAAGGACGGGTTTGCCCGGTTTTTTAACGACAACCTGAAAACAGCCGATATCATCATCATTGCCGGCAGCGTCAAAGACCACTATCTTTCCGCCACATGGAAAAAATTTTTTGACCGCAGTTTTTTCAACGGCCATGCGCCGGTTCTCAAGGGCAAGCGATTGGGATTTATGATATCAGGCCCCTTGAGCCAGATTCAGAATTTACAGGAACTTTTGGAGGGTTTCGGGGACGGCTGGCATATGAAAAGCGCCGGGTTTGTGACAGATGAACACAGATCATCGGAAGATATCACCACGCACATCCGTGCCTTTGCCAGAGAGCTTGCCCTGGCAGATGACCAGAACCTGGAATTCGGGGCAAGATTTTATCGGGTCGGCGGCGGAAAAATATTCAGGGATTTTGTGTATGCGACCAGTGCAGTCTTCACGGCAGACCATGTTTTTTATAAAAAAATGGGAATGTACAAGGATTTCCCCCAGAAAAAGATCAAAAAAAGGATCTCCAATGCCGTTTTTTCAATTTTTATGGGGTTCAAACCCATGAGGAAAAAGATCCACCAAAGATTTATCCCAGGTATGGTGGCCCCCTATAAAAAGGTGTTGGACCGATTATCCTCCCGCAAGTCATAGGGGGCCAAGGGAAAAACGGGACTCTGTGTTTCAAGGATTCCGGAGCATGGTGAAGGGCCGGGAAAAAAAGAATTAAGATTCCCGGCCCTGCAGAGATAGACCTGCATCCCCTGTGTTGATGAAAAGGGGTTAGAGCATTTCAATGGCGCAGGCCATGGCCACGCCGCCGCCGCCGCACAGGGTGGCAAGGCCCAGGGAATTGCCCCGGTGTTTCATGGCATACATGAGGGTGGTCATGATCCGGGCGCCGGTGGAGCCCACGGGGTGGCCAAGGCCGATTCCCGATCCGTTGACGTTGGTGATCTCCCGTTTCAGGCCCAGTTCCCGTTCGCAGCCGATGTATTGGGCGGCAAAGGCTTCGTTGACTTCGACAAGGTCAAAATCGGCGATGGAAAGGCCCGAGCGTTTCATGAGATTTTTCACGGCCGGAACCGGGGAAATACCCATGATGGTGGGGTGGCAGGCGCCCATACCCGTGGCCTTGATTTTGGCGATGGGGGAAAGGCCCAGTTCTTTAGCCTTGTCCGCCGACATGATGACCATTCCCGTGGATCCGTCATTTAAGCCCGAGGCGTTTCCGGCAGTGACCTTGCCGGTTTTGGGGATAAAGGCAGCCGGAAGGGCTGCCAGTTTTTCCTGGGTCATGCCGGGCCTGAAGTGTTCGTCCTTGTCAAAGATCAGGGGGTCTTTTTTGCGCCGGGGCACTTCCATGGTCACGATCTCTTCTGCAAAAGAACCGTCATTGGTGGCCCGTTCCGCATTGTTGTGGCTTCGCAGGGCCACCTCGTCCATCTCTTCCCGGCTGATGCCCAGGTGGTGGGCCACAAATTCGGCGGTGTGTCCCATGATATAGGGTTTGCCCATGAAAAAACTGACCGGCGCTTCTGCCGTGTTCAAAGGGGTTGTGCTGTCGAGGGGCATCACATGGGAGCCGCAGTGGAGGGCATGGATCATGGCATCCACAAAAACGGTGTCCTGGAGGCGGCAGCCCCACCGGGCCGAAGGCACGGTATAGGGAACCCCGGACATGTGCTCGACACCGCCTGCCAGGATGATGTCGGCCATGCCGGCCTGGATCATGGCCATGCCGGAAAGGGCTGCTTCCATGCCGGAAATACAGACCCGGTTCACGGTGGCGGCGGGCACGGTATCGGGAATCCCGGCCATGAGGGCTGCCACCCGAGTGGTGTTAAGGGTATCGTGGTGCTCAAGGCAGGTGCCGTAACGGACATCGTCTATGAGGGCCGGGTCTATGCCGGCTCTTTTTACGGCTTCTTTCATGGTCACAGCCGCAATCGTGGCGCTGTTCATATCCTTTAAGGTGCCGCCGTAGGTACCGATGGCGGTTCTGCAGGCGGAAACAATAACAACTTCTTTCATTTTTATATCCTTAAGCTAGAGTGTGTTTCAAATATCAGGACCCAGACGACGCCAGATTTTTTGGCGTCTAAATCGGTGGGTATCCGGGTCCCATGATTTTTATTTTGACCCAAAGGCCTCCTCTGAAATATCCAGGGCGGCCGTGTCTCCTGCCATAATGGCTTCCATTTTGCCCAGGGAAACGGGCAGGACGGAATGGATGAAAAACTGAGCGCTTTTGACCTGGCCCTCGTAAAAAGGGACATCCTTCTTCTTGGGAGCTTCGGCCAGGGTCTGGACGGCAATACTGGCCCGCCACAAGAGCATCCAGGCCATGAGAACATCACCGGTCACATCCAGGAAGGGGTGGGCCTGGGCAAAGGCGGCGGATATGTTTTTTCCCATCACGGTTCCCAAAGATTTTGCCGTTTCCATGAGGCGCACCACGGCTGTATCCACCCTGGCTGCCAGGGGGGCCAACGCCTCTATTTCCTTGGCCGCATCAATGGTTTTTTGGACTTCGGCCAGAAGGTCGGTAAAGGCGCGTCCCTTGTTGAGGCCCAGCTTTCTGCCCAGAAGATCCATGGCCTGGATTCCGTTGGTGCCTTCATAGATCTGGGTGATTTTGCAGTCCCGGAGCAATTGTTCCTGGGGGTATTCCTTGGTAAATCCATACCCGCCGAACACCTGGACTCCCAGGGAGCACATCTCAAAGGCCCGGTCCGTGATATAGCCCTTGGCCACCGGGATGAGCACATCAATAATGCCCTGGTAGCGCTGCTTGTCCGTGTCATTGTCAGAGACATGGAGCCTGTCTTCCATGAGTCCCACATAGTAGAGCAGGCTTCGCATGGCTTCGGAATGGGATTTCATGGTCAGAAGGATGCGCCGGATATCCGGGTGCTGGATGATGGGAACGCCCGGAGAGCCTTTGGGGGCGGTAAGGGCTGCGCCCTGAACCCTTTCCCTGGCATAGTTCAGGGCGTTCAGATAGGAGGTGGATGCACAGGCAAAGCCCTGCATGCCCACGTGGAGACGGGCCTCGTTCATCATCACAAACATGGCGCTCATGCCGCGGTTGGCCTCGCCCAGAAGCGTGCCGATGCACTGGCCTTTTCCCCCCAGGGCCATGGAGCAGGTGGGGCTGCCGTGGATGCCCATTTTTTCTTCAATGCCCGTGCAGACCACGTCATTGAACTGCCCCATGCTGCCATCGTCAAGGACCCGGAATTTGGGAACCAGGAACAGGGAAATCCCGGCGGTGCCGGCGGGCGCCCCTTCGATTCTGGCCAATACCGGGTGGATGATGTTTTCCACCAGATCGTTTTCTCCGGAGGAGATAAAAATCTTGTTGCCGGTGATGGAATAGGTGCCGTCATCGTTGGGAACAGCCTTGGTGGTCAGGGCCCCTACGTCAGAGCCTGCTTCCGGCTCTGTCAGAAGCATGGACCCGCCCCAGACGCCGGTGTACATTTTTTTAAGAAACAGCTTTTTTTGTTTGTCCGTTCCAAAGCATTCCACCAGCTTGCCGGCTCCGTGGCTCAGGATATTGTGGAGCATGAAGGGGTAGTTGGCCCCGTTAAAATAATTGTTGGCTGCCAGGGCCACGGTGGCGGGCATTCCCTGGCCCCCCCATTCGGGGTCGTCACACATGGCGATCCATTCGCCTTCACAGAACAGTTCATAGGCCCTGTGGAAGGCTTTTGGTACCGTTACCTTGCCGTTTTCAAAGGTACAGCCTTCCTCGTCAGCTTCTTTGAGATAGGGAAGCAATTCCTTTATGGCCAGGTTCCGGGCTTCGGAAACCACCATGTCAATGGTTTTTTTGTTAAATTCTCCAAACCGTTCAAACCGGCTTAATTGTTCCACATTTAATTGTTCATGGAGAACAAAATCCACATCCCGTCTGTCTGCTACCACCTGGGCCATTGTTACCTCCGAAGGATAAAAGTTTTAAAAAAAGAGTGTTTATTTTGTGTGATCGTAAAAACCCTTGCCGCTTTTCCGGCCCAGGTAGCCTGCCCTCACCATTTTTCTGAGCAAAGGCGCAGGCCGGTATTTGTCTTCTCCCAGTTCCCGGTGAAAGCCTTCCAGAACCAGGAGGATGGTGTCCAGTCCCACCATGTCGGCCAGGGCAAGGGGTCCTATGGGGTGGTTGGCCCCAAGGGTCATTCCGTTGTCAATGTCTTCGGCCGTTGCAATCCCTTCGGCCAGAACAAAGATGGCCTCGTTGATCATGGGGCAGAGGATGCGGTTCACGGCAAAGCCCGGGGCTTCTTTTACTTCAATGGCGGTTTTTTTGATTTTTTCCACAAAGTCTTTGGCAATATTCAACGTATCGTCGGAGGTTGCAAAGCCTCTGATCAGTTCCACCAGACGCATGACAGGCACGGGGTTGAAAAAATGCATGCCGATCACCTTGTCAGGGCGTTTGGTTACGCTGGCCATCTCGGTGATGGAAAGGCCCGAGGTGTTGGAGGCAAAGAGGGTCTCTTTTTTACAGATATTGTCCAGTTCCTGGTACACCTGCTTTTTGATGTCCATGATTTCAATGATGGCTTCAATGACCAGGTCTGCATCCTGGGCGGCCATGACCAGGTCTGTTGTGCCCTTGATCCGGTCCATGACACCATCGGCTGCATCCGTGTCCATTTTTCCCTTGGACACGGCCCGGTCAAGGTTGCTGCGGATACCGGTGATTCCGTTTTCCACAAACCGATTCTCCATATCCCGGATGGTGACTTCAAATCCTGCCTGGGCAGCGGTCTGGGCAATTCCTGCTCCCATGATTCCGGCCCCCAGTACACAAATCTTTTTAATTTCCATTTGGCATCTCCTGTTGATAAACATGTTTAATCCCCAAGTCTATCACACACGCTATCGCAGGAATCGTGCCAGGGACGGAGGGGCTTAACCATCGGGCATTCTTCGGAAAACGGAAAACGGATATTTATATTTCTGGGCCATGGGAAAGATTTTTCTGTCTTATTTTCCGGTTTTGTTATAATCTGTCAAATAGAATAGAAAACAAAGGGGGCTTATGGGTGTTGACGAAAAAGATTTTTTCAGGGAAGCCACTTTAAAATTATGTTCCAGCCTGGAGATTGAACGGGCCCTCCACCAATGTCTGCTGTATATCCGCAGGTTTATCCCGGCAGGGCAGGTGGGATTCCATGTCTACCACAGGGATGCCGGAGTCGTGGAGACCATTGCCCATGCGACGCCGGCCGGTGGGAACGCCGTCGCAATGAAGATCGCCCTGTCCGCCAGGGGGAAAAGACAGATCGAAGAGCGGCGGCTGGTTAGGGTGAGGCTCATCGAGCGCCTGGGGGATGATCCGATCACAGGGCCTGTGGCGGATCGCCTGGAAGCCTGGGACCTGTCTGCCGTGGTCATTGACCTGGTATTGGAAAAGACCCTGCTGGGAATTTTCAGCGTATTCAACAATGGCAAACAAGGGTTTTTACCCGAACATGTCCGTTTGCTCAGTCTGCTGGACAAGCCCTGTGCCATTGCCCTGACCAACAGCCTGCGGTTCCGGGAGTTGAAAAATCTCAAGGAACGGTTGGCAGACGACAACCGGTATCTCCAGGACGAATTGAACAAGATGACCGGCGAACAGGTGATCGGTGCGGGACAGGGGCTCAAAGAGGTTATGGAAATGGTCCGCCAGGTATCCCCCCTTGAAAGTCCGGTCCTGCTGCTGGGGGAAACCGGTACGGGCAAGGAGGTGATGGCCAATGCCATCCACAATCTTTCCCTTCGAAAAGGCGGCCCCTTTATCCGGGTAAATTGCGGGGCCATACCGGCTTCTCTTCTGGACAGTGAGCTGTTCGGTTATGAAAAAGGGGCCTTTACCGGGGCCATTTCAAGGAAGCGGGGACGCATCGAGCGGGCCCAGGGCGGCACCCTTTTTCTAGATGAGATAGGAGAATTGTCTGCCCAGGCCCAGGTCCGTCTGCTGCGGGTGCTCCAGGAAAAGGAGATTGACCGGGTGGGGGGATCTGAAACCGTGCGGGTGAATATCCGGGTCATTGCGGCCACCCACAGAAATTTGGAAACCATGATGGCCGAGCAGAAATTTAGGGCAGACCTGTTTTTCAGGCTGAGGGTTTTTCCCATTTCTATTCCTCCCCTAAGGGAACGGAAAGCCGATATCCCTGCATTGGTCCGGCATTTTATTTTGAAAAAATCCAGGGAAATGAAGCGCCTCCAAATCCCTTCCCCTTGTCCGGATGCCATGGCCCGGCTTATGGCCTACCATTGGCCCGGCAATATCCGGGAACTTGAGAATGCCGTGGAGCGGTCTTTGATCCTGGATCGGTCCGGGCTTTTGTTTTTCAAGGAGATCGGTATGCAAAAGCCTCTTAGAGGGTCTGTTCCCGGATTGGTTCCCGGACAATCCTCCCATGAACCGGAGGAGCTTCTTGGGCTGGACCAGGTCATGGCCGTCCATATCCGCCATGTCCTTGACCAATGCAAGGGAAGGGTGGAGGGGGAAAAAGGCGCTGCAAAACGCCTGAAAGTCCATCCGTCCACCCTGCGCAAACGCATGAAAAAACTGGATATTTCATTTGGCCGAAACCGTGTCCCCTCCAATGGGCCCCTGGCTTAGGAGCACCCCGACAAAGACCAGGGCCGATGCCGCATATTGGACGGCGGTGAATTGTTCGCCCAGGACAAGGGCGCTCATCACCAGGGTAAATACCGGTATGAGGTTGATAAATGCCGTGGCCTGGCTTGCAGGGATCTGGCTCACCCCGTAATTGTAGCATCCGTATGCCCCTAGGGTGACGGCACTGCCCAGGTAGAGAATGGCAAAAAAAGGCAGGGGCACAATTTGGACCGGCAGGGCTGTGCCCGGAAAAAAAAGAATGGGAAAAAAGAAAACAGCCCCTGCAAAGGCCTGGAGAAAAGTCAGAAACAGCGATGAATAGCGGGCTGTCAGCTTTTTCAGACAGAGGGCATACCCGGAGGCACAGACCATGGCCATAAATTCTAAAAAATTGCCCAGCACGGGATTTGGCGCATGCTCGGAAGATTCCGAGGAAAGGCTCAGCCACAGGGCACCCGTACCGGCAATCAAAAATCCAAAAAGGGTTTTCAGGGTCAGCTTCTCCTTGAAGATCGCTCTGGCACCGATGGCCACCATCAGGGGCATCATGGTGGTGATCATGCCTGCCTGGGATGCAGAAGTGTGCACCAGGGCCTTGGCTTCAAATACAAAGTACAGGCAGGGTTCGCAGATGACCATGATGGCCATGTATTTCACGTCTTTAAGCCGGAAGGGGATGTTCCGGAAGACAAAGGGGAAACAAAGGGCGCACAGGCTTGCCACCAGCATTCTCCCAAAAATTACCACCATGGGATCATAGGTTTTGAAGGCCAGTTTCAGGGCAATAAAGGTGCTGGCCCATAAAACCATGGCCAGAACCAGGCAAATATAAGGAACCATCCTGCCACGGGATTGGGTCACGGGTTTTTCCTTTTTTATTCGGAGTTTAAAAAAACCGCTTAAGATATCATTTTTTTGTCTGGACTGAAACCCCTAATATTTCAGCATTGGAAGAACGGTCTGCCGGGAAAAAGGTACAAGAAGATTTTTTTTAATAATTTGGGGCGCCGTAAATTCTTGCGTTGTCGTTTTGTATTTGCTAATAGTATGGAATACTGTATTCACCTTTTTTCTTCTGGAGTCGCAAATCCTGCAAATGTTGTAGAGCCTTTATCTACAGCTGGGTTAAACAACTTGGCTTGGCAAATAAATTTTACTTAATGGAGAGGTTTATATGCGGCTAACCATCGGGAAGAAACTCACATTCAGTTTTTTACTCCTTGCCTTGTTGGTGCTTTTATCGGGAATCGTCGGAATAATGATCCTTAACAAGGTATCGCAGTCTGCCGATGCGGTCGCAAAGGAAAAGTTTCCTGCACAATATTGCGTGATGAAAGCCAACCTGGTTGTCGAGAAAATAGATAAGGGTATCATTGAATATCTGCAGTCTTCTTCCGGGCTTGTTCTTCTGGAGAAAAATCTTCTGGAACATCTGGATGCGTTTGACATGTGGATTTCAATGCTGGAACAGGGAACCGCTTCTGAAAAATTTACAAACAGCCGGGCCTACACGACCTATAAAGCCCTTAAATTAAATATCCTGGTTCCCCCAAGTTCAAAGGAACTGCAAAAAAATGTCAGGACCCTAGTAAAGGAAAGTGCGGTTTTCAGGAAAAATTGTACAGACCTGATAGCTGCCCAGAACCAGTACCTGGGATATTCAGTGACGGCGGATGGTAAAACCCATGACCTTCCTTCCTATCTCCTGATTCTCCAGAGAGATCATATCGATTGGTACAAAGCCCTTGGAGATGCCGTCAATATCGTCACCCCCTTTGGCGGGAATACGGATCCTGAAAAAGGGCTACTGGGAACCTGGATACACACCTATAAAGCAGAAGATGAGGGGCTGAATGGACTCATCCAGAAAATGGGAACCTATCATGAAAAACTGATGGCAGCGGCAGTGAAGATCAATAAAGAGGACAAGGCCAAAGGCAAAGCCGACCAGTTCAGCAGGAGTACCGGATCATACAGCCGGATCGAACAATATTTTGGAAAGATTCATGGGTATATTGGGCCGATATACCAGGCTCTGGAGACGGCTAAGGCCGAGAAATTATTGGGGTTTACCCAAAGTGCCGCCAGGATTAATCTGGAATTGGAAACGCTGGTAACGGGAACGGAAAAAGAGATGTCAACGGCTCTGGAAGAAGCGGAAGCATCCAAAAAAAGCGGCACTATTTTTCTTATTGCCCTGACCCTTGTTGCCGTGGTGGTTGCCATTGGATTGGGTCTGTCCATGAGCCGGTATATAACGGTAGGCATAACGGGTCTGGCCGATATCACAAACCGTATTGCCCAGGGAGATCTTAAAAACAAGGCCAGAATATCCTCAAAAGACGAGCTGGGAAGTCTTGCCCGGGATACCAATGCCATGACAGATAATTTGCGGAAAATCATCCGCCAGATCTCCGATTATTCAATCCAATTGACAAGCTCATCGTCAGACTTGAATTCTCTTGCAACCGCCATGTCCGGCGGTGCCCGGAACATGACGGAAAAATCGCAAACAGTGGCCGCAGCAGCAGAAGAGATGAGTGCAAATATGAACTCGGTGGCCGCGACATCCGAAGAAGCCGCCACCAATATTAATACCGTATCCATTGCCACCGGTGAGATCAATTCTTCAATCAATGAAATTGCAAAAAATTCCGAAACCGGCCGGGCCATAACCCAGGAAGCAGTGAAAGGGGCCGAAAGCGCAACAAAACGCGTCAATGAACTCGGGTCTGCCGCAAGGGAAATCAGCAAGGTGACAGAGACGATTTCCGATATTTCCGCCCAGACAAATCTTCTGGCGCTGAATGCCACCATTGAGGCGGCAAGAGCCGGTGAAGCCGGAAAAGGATTTGCGGTGGTTGCAGCGGAGATAAAACAATTGGCCCTTCAAACAGCAGAGGCAACCAAGGATATTCGAATGCGCATTGAGGGCATACAGACCACCACCCTGGATACGGTCACGGAAATTGGCAGTGTTTCAGACATCATCAACAGAGTGAATGAAATCGTTGCAACCATTGCAACCGCCGTGGAAGAACAGTCTGCCACCACAAAGGAAATTTCGGAAAACATGGGACAGGCCTCAAGGGGATTGCAGGAGGTGAGCGAGAATGTTGCCCAGACGACAGGTGTGGCCAATGAGATTGCCAAAGATATCAATGACGTCAATATCAGCAGCAATGAACTTTTAGAAAACAGTACCCTTGTCAGCACTAGCAGCGAAGCGCTGAAAGCGCTTGCCGGCGATTTGCAGGCGCTTATCCGTCACTTCAAGCTTTAAGGCGTTACCGTTAATATGGATCACAACAACCTTATATAAGGAGAACACCATGGTCAGAAAAAGTGTTGTCGCATTTTTTGGTTTTTTTATGGCACTGTGTTTTGTCGGTACGGGATTTTCCGAGCCGCTTACCCCCCAGTTGTGCAAGGAAAAGGTTATGGCTGCCGCAAAATTGCTTGCGTCAGAGGGAGATGCCGCCATTCCCAAGATAAAGGCGGAAGATGGTGAATTCAGGTTTGCCGGGGGCGAAGGCTATATCTGGATCCATAATCTCAACAATATCATGGTAATGCACCCCATTAAACCCTCCCTTGACGGGAAAGCCCTGGGGGAAATGCGGGATGTCAACGGGGTTTACCTGTTTACAGCCATGAATGAAACGGTTGAAACCCACGGAAGCGGATGGATACCCTATGCCTGGCCCAAACCCGGACAAACGGAAAGCTCTCCCAAAATATCCTATTGCGTTCTTGTGAAGCATGGAGAAAAGGACTATGTGGCTGGGGCCGGAATGTATGATGTCACGGCCGAAGATATTAAAAAGCTGTTCCCGGAGGATGCCATTTACGAAGATTAAGGTTCGCCTCACACAAACCAAAGGATCATATCTTGCAGTTTTATTTCGGAATGGATATGATCCTTTAATTTTTTTGACGGTATCAAAATGTGGGGAAGGTTAAATGACGGGATTCAAAAGAATAAATCAAGTGATTGCAGGAATGGTAGTTTTGGGAATGATGCTTGCCCCAGGCTGTGCCAGAACCAAAGTTGAGCGGGTTGAGACAGACAAAACCATCGACCTGAGCGGGCGGTGGAACGATACCGACTCCCGCCTGGTTTCCGAAGAGATGATAAAAGATGTCATGGACCGGAACTGGATCGGCATCCACCGGCAGGCGAACAGGGGGAAAAACCCCAGCCTGATCGTTGGTGCTGTTCAGAACAGAAGCGATGAGCATATCAATACCCAGACCTTTATAAAAGATTTGGAGCGGGCCCTGGTCAATTCCGGAGAGGTCGATCTGGTGGCCGATAGCAGCCAGCGGGAAGAGGTGAGGCAAGAGCGCCTGGACCAGGCATCCCATGCCTCAGAGGAAACCGCCAAGGAGGAAGGCCGGGAAATGGGGGCTGATTTTATGCTCCAGGGCTTTATCAATACCATTACGGATCGGGTGGACGGCAAGCAGGTCAAATATTATCAGGTCAATCTGGAACTGACCCATATGGAAACCCATAAAAAAGTATGGCTCGGGGAGAAAAAAATTAAAAAAATGGTGAAACAGAAGAGATTCTGGTTCTAAGTTTGGTATTGTTTTCCATGGCGCGGGTCCAGCGGTTAACGGTTCTGGTATCGTCCGGGCTTCTCTGTATTTTGGTCCTTTGCGGCTGTGCGGGTCGTATGCCCTATGATACCCTGTCCGGCCATCTGGCAGCCGGAAATTGTGATGGCGCTCTTCGTCTGGTTGAACAGAGCCGGGAAGCTTATGGTACAAAATCGGAGTTGCTGTTTTTGCTGGATTCCGCAATGGTCCACATGGCCTGTCAAAAATTTGAAGCTGCCCAGGAAAAGTTCCGCAAAGCTGAGGATCTGGCCGACCAGTTGTGGACCCGAAGCCTTTCCCAGGAGGCCCTTTCACTGGTCGCCAATGACTATTTGCTTGCCTACCCGGGGGAAGACTATGAACGGGCCATGATCCATCTGATGTCTGCCATTGCCTATCTTTCTGTAGAAAAATCCGAAGAGGCCCTTGTGGAATGCCGCCGTCTGGATTCTCTTCTGGCCCTGTACAATGACCGGTATAATGAAAAAAATGTGTACAAGGAAGATGCCTTTGGCCAATATCTTTCCGGTATCCTTAATGAGGCAGACCACAACCTGGATGCCGCCTTTATCGATTATAAGAAAGCCCTGGAAACCTATGGTGATTACGGGTCCCATTACCAGACCCCGGTGCCCTCTTTTTTAAAAGAGGATTTTATGCGGGTGGCACACAGTGTGCACAGAGAAGCAGAGGCCAGGGCCATTGTTCCGGAAGGGGAACCGTCCGGCAAGAGCGGGCCGGAAGCCCCGGGTCTGGGAGAAATTGTGGTGATTTTTTTGTCAGGAACAGCCCCGGTCAAGACAGAGGACAGGATCCACATTCCCACACGCCAGGGACCGATTACCCTGGCTTTTCCCCGGTTTCTTCCCAGGGAGGATACCCCAAAAAACACCCTGGTTTTTTTAAAATCACCCCTCGGCCAAAGAAAGATCCGGGCAGCGCTTGTGGCCGATATTGCTGCCATTGCCCGTAAAAACCTTGCGGATCACAGAACACGGATCATTGCCAAAACCATTGCCAGGGCAGTGGCCAAGCAGGTCGTGATCCAGCAGGCTGCCAAGCAGGCGGCAAAAAAGAAGGACAAGGATGTAGGGCAGGCCATTGAAACCGCATTGAATTTATTGAATCTTTTCTTAGAACATGCGGACTTACGCTCCTGGCGGACATTGCCGGCCGCAATTTTTATGGCCCGGGCATTTGTCGAACCGGGAGACTGGCAGGTTGCGGTCCCTTTCCCGGACAACGGGGGGGAAAAAACAAAAAATATTCTGGTTACGGCCGGTAAATTACACTATATTGTGGTCAATGATTCTTACGGCCCATTGACAATGGGGGAACCCCAAAAAAGGGAGCAGTAATGAAGAAAAGACAGAGAACAACTGCGGGTATCCGGATCAGGCCTTTGGTTCTGCTGGTGCTCTTGGGGCTGGTCTTTGCCTGCGGAAAAGGATCTTCCTTTCTGCCGGAAACTGGCACGACACTTGATTTTCCTGAAACCCGTTTCCTTTTGGCCCAGGGAACAGGCGCTACGGAAATAGATGCCAGGCGCCAGGCCCTGGCCGAGCTGTCTGCCATTTTTGACTCCAGGGTATCTTCCCGGACCGAGAGTCTGGCCAGGTCTTCCCTGGGGCCTGACAATACAGAGCTGTTTGAAAAGACCCTTGAGTCGCGGATTCAGATTCTTTCTTCGGTCCGCCTTGAGGGGGCCAAAATTGGAAAGGTATGGCAGGATGAGGCGCCGGGAACCTTTCATGCCCTGGCCGTTCTGGACCGGAAGGATGCGGGCAGAAAATGGACCCGGGACCTGGAAATTCTTGACCAGCGCATCGGGGCGGAAACGTCCACCCTTGGGACGACGCCGGGAAAGCTTGGGAAAATGGCCGCCCTGAACCAGATTCTGGACCTGTCCCTTGAGCGCCATGCCATTGAAAGCAGGCTTGTGGTGGTAAACTACCCGGTCCTGCCCGAATCTGAACTGGATCTGGGCAAAATGATGTCCCAATTGGCCGCCATCCGATCCAGCCTTCACTTTTATATTGATATCCCCGGGGAATACGGACAGATGGTGGAAACGGTTTTGTCCCAGACCCTCACCCGGAATGGGATTCTGATTACCCCCGACAGGGACAAGGCAGATGCCTGGGTCATGGGCCAGGTTGTTGTCACGCCCATAAACCTGGACAATTTACGGGCTGTTTTTGTAAGGGCCACAGGAAAGATTCAGGTGGTGGATACCGATTCCCATGCGCTGTTTGCCGAAATGAACCAGGCTGTCCGGAAAGGCCATTTGGATCGCAATGAAGCCATACACAAAGCAGTTTTAGAGGTGTCCCAGCAAATTTCACGCGAACTTGTCCAGGCATTGGGATTGGGTGAAACTTATACAAAGGAGCATGTTCAATGATACGAAATTTTATCATCTTCCTGGTGGTGGCCGGTTGCCTTTCCGCCACAGCCTGCAGCAACAAACACATGGACAACCCCCTGCTGGAAAAAGAGTATAAAAAAGCACCCGATTGGGTGCTGATTGGCCATGAACCGGGCGTCTTTTCAGCGGTGGGATCGGCAAAAATAGGCAAATCCGGCATGCAGTTTGCAAAAACAGAAGCCCTGGCCCAGGCCCGGAATGAACTGGCCCGGCAATTGTCGGTTAGGGTGGAGTCCCTTGTGAACAATTTTGTTGTCCAGGCAGGGCTCGAAGATGACCAGATGGTGGACCGCCTGGGGAAACAGGTAAGCCGCCAGGTAAGCCGGGAGACTTTGAGCGGGTCCCGTCAAAGGGATGTGTGGATATCTCCGGGTTCAGAGCTCTATGTCCTGGTTTTTATGGAGACCGCCGGGGTCAAGCAGTCTGTCCGGAACCAGGTCATTTCTTCCTATAAAAGCCAAGAGGCCAGTTGGCAGGCCTTTACCGCTAGAAATGCCGGCGAGGAACTGGACCGGGAAATTGAAAAGGCATTTAAATAGAAGGACTTGTTTTTTTTTTATGGACAAGATTGGGGGATATTTATATGATCCCCAAGGGAAATAAAACACTTAAATCTGGAGGCGAAGCATGAAATCGATCCAGGCACAATTTCAAAAAGATCCACAGGAAATCAAGGTCAAGGCAGGCGCCAAACAAGAGGATTGGGCGGGAGTCTGCCGCAGGTACAATGATGATGTGGAACGGGTGTGCGATGTAAGAAACATTGCGGAATATACCGGTCTGTATCAATGTTTTGATGAGAAGAACAAGGGGGTTTTCTATCTTGTGGAAGAGGACAAAACTCTGTTCAGAATGAAACGAAGGCATTTTTTGGAAAATATTGGCAGCAAAGAATAAGGAGAGATCCCTCTCCCGGGTATCTGAAAAAAACATTGAGGGTGGTGTATTCCATGGCAAAAAATTTACAGGCAAATTTGATCAACGAAAAGACCATTGCTATTTTAAAAAAGTTTATGATTTTTGATGACCTGGCACCGGCGGATATCAAGAAGATATTGAGCCTGGATGCCACCACCACCGCCGCCTACCAGAACCGCATCGTAAAACTATGCCAATACAAGGCAGGCGAGGCCGTTATCCGGGAGGGAGAATTTGATTGCTGGTCCTTTTGGGTGGTGAAAGGGATCTTTGACGTAATCCAGAACGGCCGGCCCATTGCTTCCTTTTCAAAATCAGGGGAAATATTCGGGGAAATGAGTGTACTGGAGGGGATTCCCAGGACAGCCTCCGTGGTATCCGTGACCAGCGGAGTTTGTCTGTGCATTGACATGTCCGTCATTGAAACCATGGAGGATGAGGGTATCCGTTCCACCATCAAAAACGGGTTTTACAAGGTGATTCTAGCCCGTCTGGGCAAAACCAAGGACAAAATGATGGCAGAAAAACAGCAGCTTGAGATAAAATATGCCGATCTGCTCAGTTTTGAAGAAAAGATCCGGGCCAAGGCCAAAAAATAATCCAATCAATCTTTGGTCGGGGTATCCAGGATTTTTCTGACCATTCTGGCAAGGCTCTTTTGCGAATAGGGCTTTTGCAGAAAATTTACCCCCTCTTCCAGCAACCCGTCGTGAACAATATGGTTGTCCGTATACCCGGACGCATAGATCACCCGGAGCGCCGGTACATGGAAGGCGGCCCTTTGGATAAATTCCTTTCCATTGAGTTCCGGCATGATCAGGTCGGTGATCACCAGATCCGGTTTCGGGTGTCCTGACTGGATCCACTCCAGGGCTTCCTGGCCGTTAAACGCCTTGTGGACTTTATATCCCAGGGACATGAGGGCATTGGCAGCAAAATAACAGACCTCCCGGTCATCTTCCACCAGCAATATTCTTTCGTCTCCGGACAGGTTTTCAATTTGGGGTGGTGTTTGTTCCGGAGGGACAAATTTTTGGGAGGCAGCCGGCCAGTAGATTTTAAACAGGGTCCCCTGGTCCGGCTCTGAGTAAACCTGAATATTGCCCTGGTTTTGCTGGACAATTCCGTAAATCATGGAAAGTCCGAGACCGGTTCCCTTGTTCTTGGGTTTTGTGGTAAAAAAAGGTTCGAAAATCCGCTTTTGGATTTCCCTGTCCATTCCCCTGCCATTGTCAGACACGGAAAAATAAATATACTGGCCGGGGTGGCTCAGCTTTAGGTTTTCAACTGCTTTTAAGGGGAAGAGGGTCTGCCCGGTTTCAATGGTGATCCGTTTTTTGAAGTCTTTTTTATGGCTGCTGGTCAGGGCATCCCTGGCATTGACAACAAGGTTGGTAAATATTTGCTCAATCTGGGACCGGTCCGCGGAAATCGTACCGATATCGCTGTCCAGTATGGTTACCACATGGATATCTTCGCCGATCAACCGGCGAAGTATCTTGTCCATGGAAGAGATGGTGGTATTGATATCAAGAATCTTTGGCGCGTATATCTGTTTTCGGCTGAATGCCAGCAGCTGGCGGGTCAGGTCTTCGGCCCGGCTGCCGGCATTGGAAATGGCAGAAATCTTTTTAAATAGGGGATGGTCCGCTTCCATTTTGTCCAGGAGCAGTTCGCAATATCCGTTGATGATGGTCAGAAGATTATTGAAATCATGGGCGATTCCACCGGCAAGAGTGCCGATGGACTCCATTTTCTGGGATTGGACCAGTTGTTCCTGGATTTCCTGTTTTTCTTTCTCTACCTGCTTCCGGGCCGTGATATCCCGGGAGATTCCCAGGATCTGTTGTCCGGCGGTACCATCACCGGAAAAACAGGAGATTTTTACCTCTATCCAGATGGCGGTGCCATCTTTATTGACCTGTATAAGTTCGGCTTCAGCGGCCGGGCGGAAACCTGCCTCCTGGCAATAGGGCTCTTTGATTCCCTTTGAGACCAGATCTGAAAAAAGGCTTGCATGGTCTGGTGCCAAAAGGCAAGTGAAAGGCCTGCCATCCAGTTCCTCTGAAGAAAAACCGCTTATGTTTTTAACGGAGGGGCTGATATACCGGATGTTCAAATCAAGATCCAGCATCCAGATCACATCGATGATGTTTTCTGCAAGCAGCCGATAGCGGCCTTCGCTCTTTTCAAGCTCCTGGATTTTTTTTTGAAGCTGGGGATAATAACTTTTTTGGACCGACCTTTCCCCCAAGCCCATGAGCTTTGCAATGGTGGTGTCCATCGGGCGTTTATCAGAGGGCTTCTTCATAAATGGTTTCAATATCCCGTTTATTGGTTTTTCTGGGGTTGGTCAGAAGACAGGCATCGTTGAGGGCTTTTTTTGACAGGTCCGAGATATCCTGTTGTGTGACATGGACCTGTCCAAGGCTTTTGGAAATGCCCAGATGGTATCTCAGGGAACGAATCTTGTCGAACAACGCTTTCCTGGTGTCATTTTGGTTCCATCCCCGGGTATCCAGTCCCAGGTTTTGGGCAATAAGGTCAAAGCGGTCGGGTGCGGCAGAATAATTAAAGTTGATTACATGTTCCAGTAAAAGGGAGTTGCATTCCCCATGGGGCAGGTCTAACAAGCCTCCCAGGCTGTGGGCCATGGCATGCACCGCCCCCAGCACGGCATTGGAAAAGGCAAGGCCTGCCTGCATGCTGGCCAGCATGATGTTTTCCCGTAAGGCCAGGTCATGGGGGTGATTTCCAATCTGGGGCAGATGGGTGCTCAACAGGCGGATGGCCTCAAGGGCATGGACATCGGTGATTTTGGAACTGGCCGTTGAAACAAAGGCTTCCACGGCATGGGCCAGGGCATCCATTCCTGTGCAGGCGGTCAGGTAGGCATCCATGGAGGTCGTGGTTTCAGGGTCGATCAATGCAATATCCGGTATCACAATCTTACTGATAATAGCGATTTTCACCAGTTTTTTTTTGTCGTTGATAATACAGAACTGGGATACATCTGCCGAGGAGCCGGCCGTGGTGGGGATAAAGATCATGGGCGGCAGGGGTGCCGAGATCTGATCCACTCCCTCAAAATCCAGAATATGACCGCTGTTGGAGGCCACAATGCCGATCCCCTTGGCGCAGTCCATGGGAGACCCGCCTCCCACGGCAATAATGGCATCGCACCTGGCCTGCCTGTATATCTTTGCCCCTGTCATGACTTCTTCTGCCCGGGGGTTGGGGGTGACCTGGGAAAAAATAACAGGGTCGATGCCGCGGTCAATAAGGGTCTGGACCACCTGGCCGGTCCAGCCGGCCTCCATCACCCCTTTGTCCGTGACAATCATTGGGTTTTCAATATAAAATTTTTTACAATACTCCCCTGCCAGGTAGCGGGATCCGTTGCCAAAGATGATTTCCGGGGCAACAAATTTTCTTAAAGTTTGAATGGATGCGGACATGGTATCTTCCAAGTTTTATTTTGATGGGGTGATATTACTGAATACAATAACAGGCCTGTTTTAATTATTCAAGGCGTTGGGGGAAAAATCAAAAGGTATAAATCAGCCGGGTTCTTAAATCGGTGGCATCGTTTGTGTTGTTTTCATAGGCCAGAACCGAAAAATCGGCAGAGACGGTAAATCCTTTAAAATAGCCGCTAAATTTATAGAGCAAATTCAAGTTGTATTCCTGGAGATCGGCATTGGCAGAAGGATGGTCAAAGTCAGTATACCGGAGCATGATGTCCAGGCCTTTCAAGGTATGGGCCGCCCCTAACTGATAGGCATCTGTATCTGCTTCAAACGCCCCGGCTCCGGCTGTTTTTGTGGTGGAGGTATACTGGTAGTAGGCCCCCTGGCCAACCCCTCTGAAGACCCTGGCATCTCCCACTGATCCGCCGGCGGCTGTGTAACCTGCAAACAGATCAACCCCTGAAATGTTCATTCCTAGCTTAACCCCGTATAAATAGTTATCCTCACTTGCTGCAGCATCATAGTTTGTATAATAATACTGGGCGGCAAGATAAGGCTTTAAGGTTACGGGAAACTGATATTTTGCGTCTGCGTAAAACCCGGCAACAGCATCAACAACATCGGCATACTGGGCCTGGATCTCCAGATTTTCAACAGAAGTGTTTTTAAGGTATACAAGATACATCCCGTCCGCACCGATGTCATAGAATCCGCCCGGGGTCCCGGTGCCATTGTTTTCAAAGTCGACAAACCCGTTATCCCCGTAATTGGACCTGTCTGTCCGGGTTTGATATTTTCTTGCCCAGCCCGCCGTGATCTGTGTATCCGGCAGGTTTTCATTGCTGATAAAATAGGCCTCAAAGGATTCGTGAATCGTCCGGGAGCCGGAGCCCGCCAAAAGGGGCAGTTTGACAAATTGCCTGCCGCCCTTGAGTTGGGTTTCGGAAAGTTTGTATTGCAGGTACGCTTCCGAAAGCACAGCCCCGTGTGCATCCATGCTGCCGGCTGTTTTATTGTCCTTGTCATCCTTGGAGCCCACAAAGGAGCCCTGGAAATTGGCCCCCAGGGAAACATTGTAAACGTGTCCGGTGACATATTTCAGATTGCCTCCATAGGTCCAGATCTCACTGTCATTTTTACCGGGCCCGTCAAATGTCTGGGCAAAATAATAGGATTTTAGAGATCCGCTGACCGTCCCCTTTGTAAACATTTCCGATAGGGATGCTGCTTCTTCGCCCGTGGCGGTAGCGGCAAAGCCGGCGATGAACAGAACAAATACTGCCAATGCTTTTTTTGCAAGGTTCATTTTTTCCCCTTTTTATTCCCGGGTGTACACCCGGGCGTTAGTCTTTTGCTTGCAGATTTTGAATATAATTTACAAGATTCCAGATCTGTTCGTCTGAGAGCATCCCTTCCCAGCCGGGCATGGGTCCTTTCCCTTTTTTGATTTTCCAGGCCATGTCTCCGTCGGAATGATGGCCGGCCATTGCCGCCAGATTGCTGGGTTTGGGCACCATATTTTTCGCATCCGCTCCCCTTCCGTCCGCCTTGGCACCATGGCAGTCCGTACAATTTTTAAGATACAGGCGCTTTCCGCGGAAAAGGGATTCATCTGAAAGAAGAATCGGGTTGATCCGGTCTTTTTCTTCTGGAGGGGCAGCCCAGTGGTGGGGTTGATCCGGCATCCTTTTTTCTACAGGCCTTTGCTTTGGGTGCTTATCCCCATGGGCCCAGCAGTCTCCCGACAAAAGAAATAAAAGGATTAAAACCGCAGGTTTTACAGCTGCCTTCATTCTTATTCTCCTTTCCATGGAAAAGCGGGTGTCGTTTTTGGCCCCATGGGCAAGGGGCCATGTCTTTTTTGCCCATGGGGTTTTTAAAAAACTATTTCATCTCATGGGTAAAGCTGTCCATGAGTTTGACATCCCCCAAAACAGCCTTGGCCGTGATGGTGTAGATCCCTTTTTTCTTCATGTCCGCCGTAATCCCAAAGCCTTTGCTCATGAACATGGCCATGGTTTTTTGGGGATTGCCCTGGTCATCCGTGATCACGAATCCGACCTTTCCCTCAAGGACCGGGGCATGGGTTTTGTCCATGATATAAACCATGATGTGATGGGGTTTGTCCATGTCTTTTTTGGCATCGTCTTTTGGGTCCCGAAGATCCAAAAGGTAGTAGGAGAGCATATAGCCGTCCACGGTTGACTCGTGGAAAAGGGTTCCTATTTTGTCCGATGAAGACATGTCATGGCCTTTCATATCACTGCCGGCAAGGGCAGGGCCGGTCAAAAATACTGTAGCAAACGCAATGGTAATAATCGAAGTTAAGATTCTGTTCATGGGAAAATTCCTTTCTTTAGGGGTTTGTTTTATTCATTTCTGAGGTTTTCCATACATCATAGATCACCGGGATGATGATCAAGGTCATAATGGTCGAGGAGACAAGCCCCCCGACCATGGGCGCTGCAATTCGTTTCATGATTTCCGAGCCGGCGCCGGTTCCGTACATGACCGGCAAAAGACCGATCAGGGTTGTGGCAACGGTCATGATCTTGGGACGAACCCTGTCCACAGCCCCTTCAACAATGGCTGCGTGAAGGTCTGAGCCCGTATTCATTTGGTTTTCCTTTTTCTTGCGTTTAAACACCTCATCCAGGTAGACCAGCATGACAATACCGGTCTCGGTTGCCAGGCCTGCCAGGGCGATAAATCCGACCCCCACGGCAACGGACATATTGTATCCCAGCAGATAGATGAGCCAGAACCCGCCCAGGAGCGCAAAGGGAAGGCTGGCCATTACAATGACCACCTCGATGATATTGTTAAAGTGGATAAACAGCAGAATAAAAATCACCAGAAGGGTGGCCGGGATGATGATGTTCAGGGTTTTCCTGGCTTTTTCCATATACTCATACTGGCCGGACCAGATCAGGGAGTAGCCCGTGGGCAGTTGGATGTTTTCATCCACAAGTTTCCGGGCCTGTTTCACATAGGTGCCGAT
>Ga0180007_10002174_pt1 | contig 23997 bp, 49 predicted proteins | sample MM_PC_MetaG_FD_121122 | JGI IMG/M metagenome (GOLD analysis project Ga0180007, IMG submission 121122) | Groundwater microbial communities from the Aspo Hard Rock Laboratory (HRL) deep subsurface site, Sweden - MM_PC_MetaG | ecosystem: Environmental > Aquatic > Deep subsurface > Groundwater... | reverse complement strand
TTTCCAAGCAGGCCTTATCGAAAAGAGCGGTTTTGGCAAGGCAAAGGTTTCCAGGATTTTAGACAGGCTGGAGAACAAAGATTTGATTGAAAGAAAGCGAAGAGGAATGACTAATGTTGTTGTTCTGAAGGATTAATTCTCAAGCCACAAAGTTTTAAAAACCCCAATTATCATCTCAACCCGTAAGAATCTAATACAAATCAAGAGGAATCTTCACCCTCAAGATTTACATAAACAGGGAGAGTTGCACCCAAAACAAAATGGTAAACACAACACATGCCAAAATTATCAAGACCGAGAAAAGGAAGTTTACAGTACTGGCCTAGAAAGAGAGCTGCAAAAATTTTGCCGAGCGCAAACTGGAAACCTATTTCTTCGAAAGATGACGGCGTTTTAGGATTCATCGCATACAAGGCAGGCATGGCAACTGCAGTTGTTAAAGACCTCACTAAAAAATCCCTAACAGAAAATAAACACATCGCAATTCCTGTTACAATCCTCGAAGTTCCATCAATGAAAATCTTCTCCGTCAGGTTTTACAAACATAATCGCCCTTTGACTGAAATAATTGTTTCAAATGAAAAAGAACTAAAGAAAAAAGTTAAAATTCCGAAGCAAGTCAAAAACCTCGTCAACGTCCCAGAAGGTTATGACGACATTCGTCTTATCGCTTATTCTCTGCCAAAACAAACTTCAATCAAGAAAACCCCAGACATGATAGAACTGGCAATTCAATCCGAGAACAAACTTGAATTCGCAAAAGGCCTTATTGGAAAAGAAATCACGTTAGCAGATTGCTTGAAATCTGAACTGTTAGACGTCCGTGGATTAACAAAAGGCAAAGGCATGCAGGGTCCGGTAAAGCGATTCGGCATCGCGCTAAGATTCCACAAGTCTGAAAAAGGCATTAGAAAAGTTGGTTCGATAGCACCTTGGCACCCAGCCAGAGTAACCTTCAGAACGCCAATGGCCGGCCAAATGGGTTACTTCACGCGGCTCGTCTACAACCTCAATGTCATAACCTCTGGAAAAATCTCCGAAACCGACGTCAATCCCAAACAAGGCTTCCCTCACTACGGCAAAATAAAAACCTCCTTCATCATCCTCAAGGGTTCAGTCCCAGGACCTCAAAAAAGACAAATTCTTTTAACACCCCCGATAAGACCAAGCAAAGCGCAATCTAAAAAGAAATTTGAATTTCTGGAGGTTTTGAAATAAAATGAGCGAATTAAAAAAAGCTGCAGAAAGAGTAATTTATTGGAAGAAAAAGCATGACTTATTTAGAAAGGCTGCTAAGGGTGCTAGAGAAAATGGCGATTGTGAAAAAGCGCAGACACTTGATGACAGATTAGTGATTATGCGAGTTCATGTTTTAGCTTCATGTGACTATCTAACTCGAGTTTATGAATCAGAAACTGGAAAAACAGTCGAAAGGGTTGGAACCCTTGAGTCCATTCCAGAAATATCTGCAAGATTGGAAGCAGGGGGAAATATTCAATATATTTAGCAAAATGAAAACAACACTTTATTCAAGCGACGGAAAGAAAAAATCCCAAATAGAATTACCCAAGATATTTGAAATCCGCGTGAGAAAAGACATCGTCCAAAAATATTTCGAAGCAGACAAATTCATCCAGCCGTATTCTTCAAATCCCCGGGCAGGGCTTCGTCAGTCAGCTTCAGGAACAATATCTCACAAAAGACATGACTGGAAAGGACACTACGGTCGAGGAATCTCTCGCGTTCCAAGAAAAACAATGTCGAGACGGGGAACTCAGTTTATTTGGGTTGGCGCAAACATCCCAGGTTCAAGAGGCGGCCGAAGAGCACATCCCCCAAAAGGAATTGGCAAGGAAAAGAAAATTAACAAAAAAGAAATCCAGTTAGCGATGAACTCTGCGATTGCCGCGACTGCGCAAAAAGACTTTGTCCTGAAAAGATATTTTTCTCTTGAAAAAATTGAAAACATTCCTTTTGTCATAGAGTCGCTGCCAAAAAAAACAAAAGAACTTGCACAAGCCATGAAAAATATTCTTGGGAAAAGTTTTGCTCTCGCATTTAAGAAAAAAGCAGTTAGAGCCGGCAAAGGAAAACTTCGCGGAAGGAAATACAAATCCAGCGCAGGCGCACTTTTGATAATCTCAGAAAAAGAAAACGTGAAGTTTTCTGGCGTTGAAGTGAAGACAGTTGGCGATATTTCCATTGCTGATTTGTATCCGTTGGGAAGATTGACAATTTACACTCACAAAGCAATTAAAGAACTTGGGAATGAAAAGAAGGAAGAAACATCATGATACTCAAACCAATAACTTCAGAAAAAGCAGTAAAAATGGTGGACATAGACAACACTCTCTTGTTCCAGGTTGGGAGAAAATTCTCAAAAGAAGAAATCAAGAAAGAAGTAGAAGAAACATTCAAAGTGAAAGTTGAAAAAGTCAGGACCTTGCTTCGCAATAACAAAAAATATGCTTATGTAAAATTTGCAAAGGAGAACCCAGCCATCGACGTCGCGACAAAGCTGGGGATGATATAATGGCACAAGAAGCAAGGGATATAGAAGATATAGAGACACAAGTAAATAGTTTAGATGAGCTGCATCGGGCGGTTAAAAAAGTAGTAAGAATAGACGGCTATGGCTTGTCTGCTGGGGGAACACTAGCCCAATATCGAGGTTCAGAAGAAGGAGACTTCTCGTTTGCTTTCCCACGCACAAGAGATTCCATTTATTTATTTATCGTGTCTGAAAATGGGCTTAGATTTGGGAAGAATGGAATAGTTACAACTCTTGGTGGTAGATATATCACCTTAGACCAAAGTGATGTAAGATACAAGGAGTTGTTTGATGACATGGTAGAAGTAAATCTTAGAAGAAGAGAATAAAATGGGAAAACGAATAATTCAACAAGCGCGGGGCAAGGGAAGTTTAACTTACAGAGTCAGAAAGAAAGCGTTCAACAAAAAGATTGCTTATCCTCCAGTCGAAGCACAAGGCGAGGCAGAGATTATCGCAATCATCCATTCTGCCGCACATTCTGCTCCATTGATGAAAGTCCAAATCAAGAACAAAACTTTCTACAACGCTGCGTTCAACGGCGCATTTGTCGGGCAAAAAATTTCCATTAACACCAGTCCCGGAGAAGGAAACATTTTACCATTAAACAAAATACCTCCAGGAACTCATATTTTTAACATAGAGAAAAATCCTGGAGACGGAGGAAAAATGATGCGAACAGCTGGCTCGTCAGCAATACTCTCAAAAAAATTAGAAAACACAGAAGTAACAGTCACCATGCCCAATAAGAAAGTTGTAACCCTCAACGAGAACTGTCGCGCAACAATCGGAAGAATTGCCGGTGACGGCCGCGTCGCAAAGCCTTTTGTCACAGCTGGGAAAAAGTATTACAAGATGAAAGCAAAATCAAAATTATGGCCGAGAACTTCCGCAGTAAAAGCTAACGCAGTAGACCACCCGTTTGGTTCTGGCCGAGGCAAGAGAGTCAAACAAAAGATAGCAAAACGTAACGCTCCCCCAGGAAGAAAAGTTGGGCATGTTCGTCCAAGAAGAACAGGTTGTAGGAAATAAAATGGCACACAAAAAGAAAGAAAAAGAAAAAGTAAAGCGAAGAGAACAAATTTACAGAGGCAGGCCCATAGAAGAATTAAAAACCCTAGATGCAAGAGAGATAGCCAAGTTCCTTCCTTCACGCAGCAGGAGAACTGTCTTAAGAACTTTTGATTCAATTGAAAAATTCATAAAAAGATGCGATAGAAAAGTTGCAAAAGGCAAAAAAATCAGGACACATCTAAGAGACATAGTCATAGTTCCCAAACTTGTTGGTTTGACAATCGGCGTTCACAACGGAAAAAATTTCCAAGAAGTTCTAATAACTTTTGAAATGATTGGACACCGGTTGGGAGAATTCGCACCAACGCGAACAAGAGTAAACCACGGCAGCGCAGGAATCGGAGCAACTAAATCATCGAGAGCAATGAAGAAATAAAATGAAAGAAGAAAATAAACAACCAGCAGAAGAAAAAAAGAAAAAGATAGAAGCAAAGCCGTTGCCAGTCGACAAAGAAAAAACCAAAGAAATAGAAGAAAAGATGAGGCAAGAAAAAAAAGAAACAGCTGAAGAAAAATTGGAAGATAAAGTTGAAGAAAAGTCAGAGAAGAAGGAAGAAAAAAAGAAAGAAATTCCTAAAGTTAAGAAAGAAGAAGCAATTGCCAGAGGCGCAGGATTGCCGATTTCGAAAAAACATTCAGTGTATCTTTGCAGATTTATCAAAAACAAAAAAATAGACCAGGCAATTTCTGACGTTGAGAAAGTTTCCAAGTTTAAGCAGGCAGTTCCGTTCAGGGGAGAAACGCCGCACAGAAAAGGGAGCATGGAGCGAGGCAGATACCCGATTAAAGCATCAGGATATTTTATTAATCTTTTGAAAGCTTTGAAAGGCAACGCGATAACAAACGGACTTGAACTTGAAACCACGCGAATTTCCATCGCCTCTGCTTCTTGGGCGCGAAGACAAATGCGTCGCGGCGGCACATTATCAAAGAGGACAAACATTATTCTAAAAGCAAAGGAATTTCCTAAGAAACAAGGAGGAAAGGAATAATGGCAAAAGCAACACAACAAAAGTTAATTGGACAAAATCGTATTGGGGGGTTTGAATGGAAAATCGGTTCAGCCAGAGACGACGAGTTTGATTTATATATCTTTGATGCGGGGGATTTTCCTGAAATGCATGAAATGTTAGAATTTGTGACAAGTGCTAATGCAAACTTAGGAAATGCATTAGCCAAATTAGCCAGTCCTCAACGCAGAATTGATAATCCGATTATACTCTGCTTTGGCGATACAGACTTTAGTGCCCCCATTACAAGTCCAGATCATAGCGCATATCATGATTCAACCTCCCTTATTTATCATGTGAGAGATTGCACCGTAGAACATTTTACTGATGAAGGTCACGGCAGGTCTTATCTCAGAGTAACGAACCCAGATTGGAAAAAAAGAGATAACGCTTTAAGAGTGCTAAGGGAGGTTTTCGCATAAAATGGAAGAAAAAAGATTTGTCGCGTTTAAGAAAGATGAGTTCAGAGTAAGAGATTACATCAAAAATAGTTTGGGGAAGGGAAAAATCAGCGACGTCAGCATTGAGTATACGCCAGTAGGAGAAAAAATAAAAGTTTTCACTTCGCGTCCAGGATTAGTAATTGGAAGGAAAGGCGAAAAAATAGACGAGCTGACAAGAATACTTAAAAAAAGATTCAACCTCGACAATCCGCACATTGAAATTGTAGAAATTACGCAGCCAGTGCTTGACGCGCAATTAGTTGCAGATGACATCGCTTTGTTACTTGAAAGAAGAGGCTCATTAAAATTCAAAGTTATCGCTTACAGAACATTACAACAGATAATGAAAGCAGGAGCTTTAGGAACAGAAATTGTTTTGTCAGGAAAACTGCCAAGCGACAGAGCCAGAACCTGGAGATTCACCCAGGGTTATTTGAAAAAAACCGGCGATACCGCAAAAGTAGTCAACAGGGCCCAAAGCCAGGCAACAACAATCGCCGGAGTTGTCGGTGTCAAAGTCGCTATTCTCAGACCAGAAGCAGAACTTCACGACCAAATAAAAATTGATGAAGCTCTCAGACAAAAAATAAAGGTTACTTTAGAAGAAATGAACCAGCAAGAAGAAACCGAAGTTAAGAAAAAGACAGATAAGAAGACAGTCAAAAAGAAAGCGCCTAAGAAAGTTGAGGAGGAAAAAGAATGATTGCACAAGGCCGAGAAGTATACGAAGAACTCTATAAACAAACCCAGAGTCTTACAAAGAGAGTGCAAGGTGTTCAAACTGTTGGCTTGCCAGGATATTCAGGACTCCTTGACCAATTGGCAAGTTTGGATGTAGAGGTGTATCAATTCATTAGCCAAGAACTTCCCTGCATTCCCACAGATCATTTATCACAAAAAGCGCCCAGTCAAATGAGAGTAGAATTGATGTCTTCATTAGGAGAGTTAGAACAAGAATTAACTGAACTAAGAAGGAGAAGTAATATACCTGGGGAGGTTCAATAGCATAAAATGGCAATCCTAAAATCAAAAGAAATAGCAAAGATGACAGCAAGGGAGAGAGATAGCAAGTTAAAAGATTTGAAAATGGAACTGGTCAGAGCAAATGTCGCTGCAAACAAGACAAATGCTAAAACCAAAGAGATTAAAAGGGCAATTTCACGATTAAATACATTCATGAAATCAGAAAAATTCAACAAATCCTTGAAAGAGGATGGGTTGAAAAAGAAATAATGGATTCAAACGAATTCGGTTTACCAACAGAAACCGATGTGTTTGAAGAAATCGCTAAAAGCGAACAGCACATAAAAGTGCGCACCGAGACAAGGAGATACGGAAAAAAAATAACACTTGTCGAGGGGTTTGACAAACACGTGGACATCAAGGCAACAGGAAAACGCCTGAAAGAAGAACTGGCATGCGGCGGCACGTCTAAAAACGGCGTCATCGAACTGCAAGGCGACCACAAGAAAAAGCTCCGGCCGATTCTTGTGAAGCTAGGCTTTCCCGAAGAGTCCATCAGCGATTAACTCGCACATCGCAAAGCAAAGAGAAAATGACAGAAACGTCAAAGAAAAAACAGATAGAGAAATCCACAAAAAAGAAAACAGAAAACTTAGTCAGAACTAAAGTCTCAACCCGCGGCAGGATTTTTCAAGGAGTTGTCACAAGGAAATTCCCAACCCGAGTCGCCATAGAATTCGAGCGCACAGTTAAAATTAAAAAATACGAGCGCTTTCTCAAAAAGAAAACAAGAATCCACGCCCGTTTGCCAGAAGAACTTGCCCATGAAATCCATATTGGTGATTTAATCAAAGTCCAGGAATGCAGGCCATTGAGCAAGATGATTCATTTCATTGTTGTTGAGAAGATTAGGAAAAAAGAGGGAGGGGGAGAATGAGTCCACGAAGACCCGCATTGTTAGTAAGAACAGCAGAAGATGCGAGAAACACTAAGATTGGAGATAATGTAGTTATCGGAGAGGCTTCAGGGATAGAAGGACGATACGCAGGCATGGAAGACGGGAGTCTTATCGTAGTGGACACGGAGAATTTCCACACTATTGGCTGTATTCCGGTTTATAGTTTTGTCCTTTTTCCAAATGGAACGTTCTCTTCTGTTCAGAAGAGTCACAATCATTACTGGGCAAACAGGCGTCATCCGCTTTATCCTTTAATTAAGAAAGCTTTGGAGGAAATCGAATAATGACAAAATCAAAAAAAATATTCGGAAAGGCGATTAGTGCAAGAGCAACGCGCGGTTTAAACATTGGCAGTCAGGTTCTTGCTTCAGACAACAGCGGCGCGAGAATTGTCAGAATCACAGGAGTAAAAGGCGGAAAAACAACAAAGAAAAGACAGCAGTATGCTAAAATATCGGACTGGGTAAAAGTCTCTGTCAGAAAAGGAAAGCCGGACATGAAAGGCCAAGTGTTTGATGCAGTTGTAATCCGCCAAAAGAAACCTTACCGGAGACTAACAGGTGAGAGAGTCTGCTTCGAAGACAACGCCGTAGCCTTAATGAAAGACGACAAAGGCAATCCAAAAGGAACTCAAATTAAAGGTCCAGTTGCAAGGGAGGTTCAGGAGCGTTGGCCATCTGTCGCCAAGATTGCTCAGTATGTTTTGTAAAATGAATACAACAATTAGATTAAGTCAGGATTCTGAAAGAAGGAATTATTTAGTGGCTAAAAGGTCCAGCCAAGCTCTTAAGCGCTACGTAGATGAATTAGCGACTGCAATAATATCTGGTAATACAGTGGGAGCAAGGTATTATAATGAGAGAATTGGTGAACACTTAGCCATTGTCGAAAACATAGATGTTTCAAATGTTAATCATTTAAGGGAAATTAACGGGCACCTTCAAAATGCCTTGGAAATCCAACTTATAGTAGTTAGTCATTTCATTAGAAGTAGCGGGACTGCAGCATAAAATGAAAAACAAATTCTCAACCCAATGGAAATCTTCGAAGCAGCCTCGCAAGCAGCGAAAATACTTAGCTAACGCGCCGCTTCACACAAAGCATAAGTTTTTAAGCGCCCAGCTTTCAAAAGAATTAAGGAAAAAGCACGGCAAGAAAAGCATTCCAATCAGGAAGAATGATGAAGTGCTTGTCATGCGCGGTTCGTTCAAGAAGAAAAAAGCAAAAGTCATCACAATTGATTTGAAAAGAACAAGAATTGCTTTGGAAAACATCCAGCGGACAAAAAAAGACGGAACAAAAGTCAGCGTCTGGTTCCATCCAAGTTCGTTGCAGATTCAAACTTTAAACTTAGAAGACAAAAAAAGAATATCTGCTTTAAACAAATCAAAGGAAAAGAAAAATGTACCAAACAAGAGCTAAGCTAACAAAAAAAATTCCAATAGAAAGAAAAGGAACCAGATACATAGCTAGGTCTTTAGTTGATTTGGAAAACTCGGTTCCCGTCGTCGTAGCTGTCCGGAACATGTTAAACCTCGCGACAACAGCAAAAGAAGTAAGAGAAATGATAAAACAAAAATTGCTAAAACTCAACGGAAAAGAAATTAAAGATTACAGAGATTCAATTCGGCTCTTCAACGTTTTCGAAGCAGGAGAATCTTATGTTTTGACTTTCACGGCAAATGGAAAGTTCACATTTGAAAAAACAAAAGACAAGGAAAGAATCTGCAAAGTGATAGACAAAAAAATATTAAAGGGAAACAAAACCCAATTGAACTTGCACGACGGTTCCAACGTTCTTTCAGAAGACAGGAAAATAAACACGCAGGACACAGTTTATCTCGACTTTTCTGGAAAAATAACAAAACACGTTCCCTTGGAAAAAACAAAGAACTGTTTCATAATTGCTGGAAAATATATTGGGAACAAGGGAAAAATAATTTCTGTCGAAGGAAGCAAGGCAAAGATACAGCTCAAAGATAAAGAAACTGTTTTGGAAAGACAGCAGGTGGTGGCGCTATGAGTTTAGCAAAAATCGCATCTTTCACAGAAGAAGTATTGAAAGATGTAAGCGAACAAAGAAGATATGCCGAAGAAGGAAATAACATTAAAGGTTTTTTCGCAGCAAGGGACAGAATTAATCAACGTTTTGGAGAAATGAGAAGAACCCTGGCATCGCCACCGAATCAAGAGGCATATCTCGGTTTAGTTAATGCAATGGAGAGACTTTACAGTATTTTACTAATTCAATTTACGAATGCTTATTTCAGAGGTCCGGGAGGACAAAGATGACAACCCAAACCCAAATCCAGGAAAAAAAAGAAAATCCAATGAGAGAAGTAAAACTTGAGAAAGTTGTTCTTAGCTGTGGAGCAACAGGTCCGAATCTTGAAAAGTCGCAGAAACTTTTGGAAATGATTTCAGGAAAAAAAGCGCAAATCATGAAGGCAGGACCAAAGCGGAGAATTCCTGACTTTGGAGTGAAGCCGCACTTACCTCTTGGAACATCAGTGACATTGCGTGGAAAACATGCTTTTGAAATCCTGAAAAAACTTTTAGGCGCAGTTGACAACGAGCTCGACGAAAAGCAAATCGCAGAAAACTCGTTTTCTTTTGGAATCCATGAATACATTGAAATTCCCGGGATAGAATATCAAAGAGAAATTGGAATTAGAGGTTTAAATGTAACTGCATGTTTTATCAGAGCAGGAGTAAGAGTTAAGAGAAGAAAAATCAAAAGAGGAAAACTCCCAGAAAAACAAAAAATTTCCCCTGAAGAAATAATTAAATTCCTCGAAGAAAACTTCGAGACAGAGGTTGAGTGAGATGACAGCGGCAACCCCATTAATTCATCGTGAACATGCGGTAGTAGTAGCAAATCCCCTCATAGATATTACCATTATACATGAAGGAGATATAATAGTTTCCCCAGATAGGCGGGTTAGATATAACTATGTTGGAACCGTGGCCGATACAGACGGGGCAAGAGCACTATTCGCACAAACAGATAAGATACTTCGCAAAAAATATCTTCGCCTATATTGGGCAGCAGTGGATCAAGGGAGTAATTTCAGCATCCGAAAAATCTGTCCATGTGAGGGTATTGAAGAAGGAACAATAGGCTTTCAAGATTTGTATGCCATGGTTGAAAGGAGTGAACAAAGGAGAATATGACAACACAAACAAAACCAAAGTTGGCAATGGGCGAATGGTATCCAGTCAGACCTTCTGGAGAAAGATTCAAATATGTTGATGGAGAATACCCATATCATCAATTTATTAAACCAGGCAACAACAAAGGATCAATCGAAGTTTTCGGCACCACGCATTTTAAATTATTATTCGATGGCTCAACAATATCGCGTAGGAATGGAGATGATAGTGTTTATACAATGCACCCAGACTGTTTGCGTGGAGAAAAAGAAATGGAAATATTCGAAAGGTTTAAGGAAATCTTGGAGGCAGACACAATATGACAGCATCAGATTGGAAAAAAATAACAAAGCAATTGAAGGACAAACCAGAAATTATGAAAAAGTTCCTAAAGCACTGCAAGCCGAAGGAAAGAAAGACCGGAATCGCCGCGCGAAAATGCGAAAGATGCGGTCGCTTCGGCGCTCACCTCAATCAGTATAATCTAAACATCTGCCGACACTGCTTCCGAGAAATCGCAGTAGAAATCGGCTTCAAAAAATATAGTTAAAATGTCACAAGATGTAGTAGCAGACGCGCTAAACCAGATGATGAACATCCGAAGAGCTGGAAAGGAAATCGTAGAAGTAAAAAGACATTCAAAACTTCTCAGTTCTGTTTTAGCAATCGCGAAATTAAAAGGATATGTAAAAAGTTACAAAACCGACAAAACAAACCTAAAGATTGAACTTGGAAAATTAAACAACTGCAACGCAATCAAGCCGCGCTTCATGGTAAAAGTCGACGAAATTGAAAAATACGTCAAGAGATACCTGCCGGCAAAAAACATCGGATTTTTAATCATTTCAACATCGCAAGGACTCATGACTCACCAAACAGCCCAGGATAAAAACATCGGAGGAAGCTTGATAGCTTATTTTTATTAAGATGGCTAAAAAATTAAATCCTTCTCTTGTCACAATAGGAAAACTTTGGGAACAACGGGCTATAAGCGGAGACATGGCTAAATTTTTAGTTGTTGCAAATTTTATACATACACATTTAGACAGGGCAGAACAGGTAATTGGCAACCCTGGTAAAACAAACGTTTTGATGAGAGAGTATCACACAGCTTTTGAAGCCATGCCCTTGGCCCAATCAGATTTTAGAAAATATGGCATTAATCCAAAAACAGAAAGACCTGTTTTTCCAGATTATTACAAACCATTAATTGAAATTGTTCGTGAACGTTTCTATAAACCCTATCAAGCAGTTTTAGAATTATCCTGTAAGAAAGATAGGAGCGCAGCATAAGATGAAACACCAAATCCTAGAAAAAGTTGAAATACCCGAAGGCATTTCTTGCACTTATGAAAATAAAAAACTAACTTGCACAAAGGGTTCTGATTCAATTTCAAGAGATATGAACATTCCGCAGATAGAAATACAACTTCAGGGAAACGAAATTGTCATCAGTTGTAAAAAAGGAAACAAAAACCAATACAAAATCATCAAGTCGCAAATCGCGCACATCAAAAATCTTTTTAGAGGTTTAGGAGAGAAGTTTGTTTACGAGTTAGAGGCAGTGAATGTTCATTTTCCGATGACTTTGAAAGTCGAAGGAAATCAACTCGCAATAAACAATTTTTTAGGGGAGAAAACTCCAAGACATGCAAAAATTTTTCCAAATGTCGAAGTTCAAATTAAGGGGCAGAAGGTAACTATTTCTTCTAATGACCGAGAAGCTGCAGGAAAAACAATGGCAAATATTGAAAAAGCTACCAAGGTTCGAGGCAGGGACCGAAGAATTTTCCAAGACGGTATTCACTTGGTTTCAAAACCAGGGAGGGGATTATAATGAAAAAAAAATTCATCAGGCAGGAAGCAGACAGACATTCAAGAATCGGAAAGCGAAGAAAGAAACTGCAAAAATGGCGAAGACCAAAGGGCCGCGACAGTAAGATGAGGCTAAACATGCATGGTCATGCAAAAACAGTTTCAGTTGGATACAAAAAACCAAAAAAACAAGCAGGAAAAATCCAAAATCTCCAAGTTGTTTTAGTCCACAACAGAAAAGAACTAAACGATTTGGGAAAAAACCAGGGAGCAATTCTCGCAAAAGTCGGAGCAAAGAAAAAGTTGGAGCTTATAAAAGAAGCAACTGAAAAGAAAATAAAAATTTTAAATGTTAAGGGGGAGAAGAAATGACAACGCAAACAAGACCAAGGGAACTGAAAGTTAGAGGATCTTATCACCCTGGAGAAAAAGTTTTTTGTCAAAGGATCCCAAAAGGATTAGTGTATAAAACCAAGGGAACGGTTGTAGAAATAATTGATCCAAAACCAGTCCCAGTGGAGGGTCAGTTAGCATTTTTAAGAAGTGTTTATAATTTATCGGGCTTAGATGTTTTAGAACCATCCCTTACTTCAACGAGCAGAATTCCTGAAACACATCCTGAATTTAAGACAGTTTCAGAATTCGTCGAACAACATCGGGGGACAGCATGAAACTTGAAAAGAAAAAAGAGTTAGCTGCAAGGGCGTTAAAGACAGGAAAGAACAGAATCTCTTTCAACACCGCGCGCTTGGCAGAATTAAAAGAAGCAATAACAAAACAAGACATGAAAGATTTGAAAGAATCTGGCGCGATTTTCATAGAGGAAAAAAAGGGACGGAGAAAAATCAAAAAAAGAAAAACAAGAAGACGTGCTGGTTCAGTAAAGAAAACAGTGAAGACAAGAAAACAAGATTATGTTACTATGACGAGAAAATTAAGAACTTATCTTTCAAACTTGAAGAAGAGAAAGAAAATTTCGCTGGAAGATTATTACAAATTGCGGAAAGAAATCCGGGCCTCAGACTTCAGAAGTTTGGCTCACATGAAAGAAAGGTTAGCTGAAATGCAGGAGGAAGAAAAGTGAAAACTCTAAAACGTCGCCGAAAACAAGCAAAAACAGACTACAAAGCAAGATTTACAATGTTGAAGTCAGAAAAACCGCGCTTAGTCGTAAGAAAAACAAATCATTACATTATCGCTCAGATTGTTGAATCGCAAATAGCTCAGGACAAAGTTGTAGCAAAGGCGAGCTCGCAGGAACTCCTTGAAAAAGGTTGGCCAAAAGAAAAATCAGGAAGTTTGAAATCTCTTCCAGCCGCTTACTTAACCGGATTCCTCCTAGTAAAAAACATAAAGACAAAAGTCAACGAAGCGATTTTAGATTTCGGTCTGAACAGAAACATTCACGGTTCAAGAATCTACGCACTTGTAAAAGGAGCAATAGACGCTGGTTTGAAAATCCCGCATAAAGAAAGCACCTTGCCAAAAACAGAAAGAATTGAAGCTAACGAAAAGCTTAAAAGTATCTTTAAGGAGGTAAAGGAAAAGTTATAAAATGGCAACTTTAGAAATAAAATCAAGCCAAACGTTAAAGGCAAGAAACCTCGTGTCTGAAGATAGGGTGTTAGTTCAGCCCGATCAAGGATCAGAATTGGAATTGTTTTTTAGTGAGACACATGAAGGAAATTATAGGAGTCATTCGGAAAGAGCAAGATTTCTTAGAAGGGTCCCTGGAACTCAAGCAATTGATGTTATTTCCTACCCAATACATAATGGAAAAGTAACGTTTTTACATCCGAATCGAGATAGGGGCTATGGCCCTAAGGATGAAGGACATTCAGAAAGAGACGCAGTATTAAGGAGGCACGGAAAATAAAATGGCAGAAAAAGAAACAAAAAACGAACCAAAAGATCTTGTTGAAGCAACACCAGAAGAAGTTGTAAAGTTAGAGAAAGAAACAGAAAAAACAGAAGAGCCAGAAAAAACAGAAAATTCAAAAAAACAATACGGCCGGAGAGATGGGAGATTTCAGAGGGAAGATCCTAAGGCGCTGTTAGCTGCATGGGTTCCAAAAACCAATCTTGGAAGATTAGTAAAAGAAAAAAAAGAAAAAGACATTGACAAGATTTTAGAAAAAGGAAAAAAGATTTTAGAATCAGAAATTGTTGATTCGCTTTTGAATATTGAGACAGACCTGATTTTAATTGGTCAGGCAAAGGGAAAATTTGGCGGAGGCAAGAGAAGAGCGTGGAGGCAAACGCAAAAGAAAACCCAGGAGGGAAATGTTGTTTCATTTTCTGCAATGGCAGTTGCTGGAGATAAAAAAGGACATGTTGGAGTTGGTTTTGGCAAGGCAAGCGAAACCCTGCCAGCAAGGGAAAAAGCAGTTAGGAACTCAAAACTAAACCTCATAAAAATTAACCTTGGTTTTGAATCTCCAGAAGATGAAAAAGAAGACAGCATTCCCCACACAGTTCCGTTCAAAGTTCAGGGAAAATCAGGCAGTGTAAAAATTACTCTCTGGCCAGCGCCTCGCGGAACCGGCTTGGTCACAGGAGACGAATGCAAAAAAATCCTTAAACTCGCAGGAATCAAAGACGCCTACACAAAAACGCAGGGACAAACAAAAACAACTTTCAATTTAGCAAAAGCATGCGTCAATGCTCTTGAAAAAACAACAAAGATGAGGACATAATGATTTTAACAATAAGAATATCAGGCCAAGTAGAAATTCCAAAGGAAGTAACAGAAACCCTGTTCAGAATTAAACTTAGAAGAAAGTATTCTGCAGTTCTTCTTGCGCCAACTAAAGAAAATCTGAAACTCTTAAAAAAAATAAGGAGCTATGTCGCATACGGAACAATAGACAAAGAAACTCTTGTTCAACTAATAAAGGAAAGAGGCCAACCGATTAAAGCTGGAGATAAAATCAGCGCTGAGAAAATTGTTGAAGGATTAGCCAAAAAATCATTGAACGATTTAGGCTTAAAATCTTTTTTCAGGCTGCATCCGCCAAGAGGAGGAATAGACTCAAAGAAACATTTCGGAACAAGCAGCAAGGCAGTTCTCGGAGACAACAAAGAGAAAATAAATGATTTGGTTAGGAGGATGTTGTAATGTCAAAAGACGGTTTCATGTGGGAATGCGAATGCGGAAACGTCGAATACGGCCAGTATCCTCCGCAAGAATGCGAGGAATGCCAGGCAATTGAAAGTTTTGCTAAAGTTCCAGAAGATATGATTGAAAAAAAAGAAGCTGAAAATGTTTTAGCAATGCAGCCAGAGGAAGAAGATGAATAAAAAAAGAAAGAAAAACACAAGGCATCGCGGTTCGCACACAGCTGCAAGAGGATTTAAGAAAAAAGCCAGAGGTTCTGGAAACAGGGGAGGAGTTGGAAAAGCAGGAACTGGAAAACGAGCAGACCAGAAAAAGAATTTAATCAAATATCCTTTTGGAAAAGACAAAACTTTGAGAAAAGAACCCTCTAAAAAACTGAAAACAATAAACTTGAGAGACCTGGTGGAAAAGTTCAAAGGTAAAAAAGAAATCGAACTCAAGGGTTACAAGATTCTCGGACTTGGCGAAGTAAAGGAAAAGCTGACAATAAAAGCGTCCGCAGCTTCAAGTTCGGCAATTGACAAAGTTAAAAAAGCCGGCGGGGAAATTTTGGTTTCTGGGAAATAATTATCTTGAATAAAAATATGTTCCACCACCAGCACCAAATGATTATCTCATAAACCAGACGACTATCGTGGTTGGGCAGTTTATTGATGCCAAAGTGTTGGACCTCGGAATAAAGAAAAAGATAACCTCCCTACCCATCAACTCCGAACAAGGCTTATCTATTAATCTTTGTCCTAAGATGTGGCCCAGACAGAGGCTTTATTGAAAATAATTCTTGCCGTCATAACGAAAAGAAACTTTAATCTCTCATTCCACACCTATAATTATCATTAATCAAATCTGGTTTTTAGGACGAGCCAGTTGAAAGAAACCCTGTGAGGTTTTAACCCTCGGATTGAATTTCAACGACGCAAAAGCGAGTCAGTAATATTTTTCTAATCTGAATGAACATAAGCAATGAGCTGGTTGTAGCTCATTGCACGTAGCAGTTAGCTGTAGCCTTGCTCGTAATTAAATCTTACGGGAGGTGAAAATGGAAAAGGAATTGATTCTGAGCAGTAATGCTATCGGTGAAAGCAACTTTCACATTCAGCTAACTCCTGCTTTTCGAAGACAGATTTTTCGAGATGAGCAAGTTGCAGAATTAACTTTTGCATGCATTCTGGAAAAGTTAAATGAACTGAAAGTTGTTTTGGTTGCATACAATTTTGGACCAGATCATTTGCATTTGTTTGTTGCGAATGTAAGATTTGTCAGCGAGATAGAACTTGTCAGACAAATCAAAGGTTACAGTTCTTTCAAGATGCGAAGACACTTTAGCTCTCTTTTCAAAAACAAGCTGTGGGGAAATAAGTTTTGGAGTGGAGGACATTTCTACCGCAGCGTCGGTGCTGTGAACAAAGAGACGATGAAGCACTACATTGAAGACTGTCAAGACAAGCATTGGGAAAGGGCTTCAGCCCCTAAACTTGTCGAAGATATGCAAAAAAGAATTGTTGATTTTTCAACTTAAAACGCTGAGGGCTTTAGCCCTCGGTAGTTTACGTTTATTCTTTCATGAAATTAGAGTCAGGCTACATTGTTGCGTAAGCAGTTGGTAAAAGACAGGTATTTTCTTAAATGGAAAAGTTACATAAGGAAACAGATTGAACCAGCGAAATGTTATAAACTTCTAAATCAAATCTTCTTTTTTGTCAAATACACGTATAGTAAAGGGCAGAGCGAAAGTGTTCTTTTATTATCTTCATTTTTATCATATCCGAAACTGGAAAGTTCTCCTTCTATTTTTGAGATTATGTTCCTGACTTTTTTTATATTTGTGGGTCCAGCGCCATGTATTGCGATGTATGGTCTGCCCTGATTAATACACTCTAGGATATTGTTTAATATGTGGTTTTCATCTGAGCTGGAATGTACGAAAAAAATATAGTCGGAATCTTCAACAAATTTTCTTATTTTGTTGTTTATATCTGATTTCACCTTTTCTAAGTTGTCCCCATATTCTTGTATGAGGAATTCAGTCATACCATCTATATAACCCGAAAGATATAAATTACAAAGTTTTCTTCCACCTTTTCCATACTGCTTACCAATATCATCTCTAACTTTTTGAGCTTTTTCTCCTTCTTTATTATCAAACAGTTTTTTTGAATAAATTGATAGATTCAAGATTGTTCTTAAATCATGCTCAAGAAATTTAAGAAAAGGATTAATTGACTTGTTATCTGGAAGCTCTTTTTTGAACTCTTGAATTCTTCCAAAAAAATCAGTATCTATTATATCATAATTTTTTTCACTTTGTGTTGTTGGATTATAAATTTCTTTCAGTTTATCCTTTTCTTCTTGAGTTATTTGAGATTTATCTCCGATATAACAATTACCGGCTATATTGATTATGGTAGAATTGGGATTGTTGTTTAGAAAATCTTTTCTAGCTTCTCCGTTCATTGCTAAAGGCAGGTCAACTTTTTTTAACTCTCGTGTTCCTTTTATTGCTTCCCAAACACTTTTAATAGCTAAGACAACAGAAACAACGTCAGTCATCGCTACAAACTTCTTTTCTGGGCTAAGAACTCCGCATAACTTGCAAGATTATCTTTTATAAAAATCTTAGAACCAGAAGAAATGCTCCCCAATTCTTTTAGTTTAATTTCATCCTCGTCTTGTGAAATCACTCTCTTTTTATCATTTGAGTCTATTAAAAATCCGCTTTCATCTTTCTCATTACCTAAGTCATTAACAAATCCTTCCATCTGCTGTTTACCAACTATTAATGAAACGTCATTAGACGAGAAAATATCACTCCATGTTGGATTATCCATTTTTTAACACAGTCCCATTTATTTAATAATATACTGACACTTTAGTATATAAATCTATTTCTTGTTTCCAGTATCTCCGATGAACACGTGGGAGATAATGGAGTCAGGCAAATCTTTTAAAACCCTCTTTCTATAATCTTTCCATAACATGCCACTCAACATACAAACCCTGTTGTACAATTTTCCAGAAGTTAAAAAACCTATAGAGAAAAAGCTTTCGTTCAACATAAAGCTAAAATGGACTCTGATTATTCTTTCAGCTTTTTTCGTCTTAGCGAACATTGACCTTTACGGCTTGTCAAAAAACGCGCTCGGCAATCTGGAATTTTTGCAAGTTATTCTCGCCTCGCAGTTTGGAAGCATAATTAGTTTAGGGATTGGCCCAATAGTTATGTCATCAATTATTTTACAGCTTCTTGCTGGCTCAGGAATTCTTAACATTGACACAAAAACCGAAGAAGGAAAAAGGCGCTTTCAGGGATTGCAAAAAGTAGGCGTTTTGTTCTTCATTGTTTTTGAAGCAATTGTTTATGTCGTGATGGGCGGTTTGCAAGCAGCTCCTGGTTTTACAATTATCTTAATCTTTCAGTTAATTCTCGGTGGCTTGGCAATAATGTACATGGATGAAGTTTTGCAAAAATATGGATTCAAGAACGGCGGCGGCGTCTCGCTTTTCATTGTTGCCGGAGTTGCATGGACTCTTTTTGCAAGATTGTTCCAGTTCATCGGTCCGACAGGAGAAAACTGTTTGTTTGATTTTGCTGGCACTCCTTGTTCTGGAAACGCACTTGTGATTATTCAGGCAGTGATAAACGGAGCGCCGCGCGACGCACTTTCTGCAATCGCAGCAATCGCCGTAACAGTAGTAATTTTCCTCGGCGTTGTCTGGGCACAATCTCTAAAAGTAGAAATCCCATTAACTTACGAAAGAATCCGCGGCTACAGCGTCAAATGGCCTCTTGCATTTTTCTATTCAAGCGTTATTCCAGTTATTTTGGTCGCAGCCCTTTCTGCAAATGTTCAGCTGTTCGGAAACTTGCTGCAAAATTGGCTCGGCCATCCAACTTTCATTGGGAATTTCGTCGACGGCACGGCAATTTCTGGTTTTGCCTACTGGATTTCCAGCACAAATCTTGTTGAAGCGATAATTCGTGGAAGTATGCAATCAAGATTCATCTTGCAGGCAGTCGTCCATCTTTTGTTTTACATGATTTTCGCAGCAATCTTCGCAGTGTTCTGGGTCAAGACCTCTGGAATGGACGAATCAAGTCAGGCAAAAAACATTCTTAGTTCTGGTCTGCAATTGCCTGGATTTAGAAAAGACCCGCGAGTTATAGAATCAATTTTGAAAAGATACATAATGCCTTTGACAATTATGGGCGGCCTGGCAATCGGCCTGCTTGCTTCAACAGCAGACTTGCTCGGCGCACTTACCGGCGGAACTTCAATCTTGCTCGCGGTAATGATTATGTACAACCTTTACAAAGGAATTGCAGAACAACACGCAGTTGATATGCATCCCGCGTTAAGAAAGTTTATGGGGTGATTGATTAACAAGATGTTCTGTAAGTGTAAGATTTCTTAGAAATGTTCGGGTTAAGAGTAAATGATTGCTTGAGGCTGTCCGACAATCCAGTCAAAATTTAGGGACGATTCCTTGATTAAAATAGTTCACATTCAGCTTGTGATTTACACTAATCTTTTATTTCGTGTGGAGATAAGTCTTTTTAACACCTAATTTTTATAGGTTGTTAGAATGAATTTATTCGGGTTGGTTTTGTATTGTCGGACAGCCTCATCTGACTGTTTACTTTTTAATTATTAATTTCCACCTGGTTCTAAAATAGGAATCTGAAATCCCTCTGCAATTATGTAATGAATAATTTTTTATTTTAATTTTATTTAGTATTTTTCTTATTTCAGATATTGTATATGATGCCCTAATTGAGTAAAGATATTCTGTAGTAAAGGTGGGGTTTGTCCAGAAAAACTCTAATAAACCATCATAAATTAATTTTTCAGGAACATCCCTTCTCAAATCAAGAATGTAAATTATACCGCTCTTCTTTGTAACTCTATACATTTCTTTAAAGATTTTTATTGGGTCTTTAAAATGGTGTACTGAATCCCTACATAAAACTAAATCAAATGACTCATCTTTAAATGGAATTTTTTCAGCTCGAGCAACTTTAAAATTAATATTTTTTGATTTAATAGTTTTTTTAGCTAATTTTATTATCCATTCTGAACCATCTATTCCAACAAGATCACTATTTACCATATACTCCTGTAAGGTCCCTATCAAACCCCCATATCCGCATGCTAAATCCAAAACTTTTCCTTCTTTAATTTTTATATTTGTCATAATATCTTTACTAACTCTGTGATATGAACTTCCATTCCTAGAAAATAATTTGGCATCTCTTTCCACAAATTTCTTAGTAATTTTATCATCTTCAAACAATTCTTCAAGCTCTGGAATTCTTTTCTTAAACGCTTTTACCATTAGATATCTGAATGTATTAGCTATTTAAAAAACCATCTCCTTAGCTATTTCTCAATTTTCCTAAATAAGAATATTGAATTCTTTAGGGATAGATTTTTTACTAAGAACACAAACGAAAAGTTTATATAATCTAATTATATTGTTTATACATGATTGAGATAAAAACGAAATTGAGAAAATGGGGAAACTCGTTCGGCATAGTTGTGCCTCAAAAAGCAATTGAAAAAGCCAAGGCAGTTCAAGGACAAGAAATAACCATTTTCATACAAAGACACAAACCAAATTTAAGAAAATTATTTGGCGCGCATAAATTTTCCAAACCAACTGAACAGCTGATGAAAGAAATGGAAGAGGATTTGTACAATGACTGAGACGTTTCTTTACGATACTTATGCTTTGATTGAGATATTAAATAAAAACCCAAATTACGACCAATACACAGACAAGGAAATCATAATCAATGATTTTATATTTGCAGAGTTTTCTTACCAGTTGATTGTTGGGAAGGCCGAGAATAAGGAAGAAATACTTGATGAAGTTGAACCTGCGATAATTTTTCCCAATCCTGAAATCCTAAAGAAGGCCATGAAATTTCGTTATGAAAACAAAAAGAAGAAGATGTCAATGACAGATTGCGTTTCTTATACAATGGCAAGGGAAATGGGCGTCAAATTTTTGACAGGCGATAAGGAATTCGAAGGTTTGGAAAATGTTGAATTTGTGAAGAAATGAAAAAATGTAACGCCTCTTAAAGATGTTCGGTTACAGCATTCCTGCACCGGAATTTTTTGAATAATAATTATCACCAACCCGGTTAAGGTTTATGCGAAAATGATTTTTAGAAATGTTCGGTTAACCAAAACATTTTTATAGGGCTGTTTTGTGAATCTTTGATGGCAGAAATAGTCAGAATATTAGAAGCATGGACACCGGACGAATGTTCCTACGTAGTCGCTGGAACAGAACCGTATAGATATCTCTATCGTATTGCTGGTAAAGGTGGGAATGGAAGAGTAGAGCTTGACACTCAAGAATTTTTTGGAGAAAATCCGATGAGAGTTGGGGGTTTTTTGGAAGGAAACTTTACAAATTTGGAAGAAGTTAGTTCGACGTTGCATGCTTTGGCAGAGTGTTGGGCACGGTGGAATCTTCCTGAGAGCAAGATAGTTAATCAAACCAGATACGCAGAAAACGCTGAGACGAAGGGTGCTTAAAACTCCAAATTAAATAATTTTAAAAACTAACTTTCCTTAACTTCCATGCAAAAGAGAAAATGAACAAATCAATGAGGTCCTTGTTTTTGGTTGTTGCTGTTAGCATGGCAATCGCGATGTTTTGGAATAAAGTTCCGGCGATTAGCCAGTCTGTTCATTTAATCCTTGACCCTACAGGTGGAAAACTTCTTAACTGGAGCGCCAACGTCGGAATTTTGCTTTTTGCAGCCGCAATTTCCCTTTTCATCACGTTAATTCAAAAATACACGACAGACCAGGAAACTCTTAGACAAATAAAGAAAGAACAAAAAATTCTTCAGGAAGAAATTAAAAAATACAAAGACCACCCAGAAAAAATGATGGAGCTCCAGAAGAAACAACTCCAGTTTATCCCAAGGACATTTGAGATAACGCTCAGACCGATTATGTACACCTCAATCCCAATTATCCTTTTCTTCAGATGGTTTAACGATTACTTCACAGCCAATCCAATAAAAATATTCGGCCTGCTCAGCTGGTTCTGGGCTTACATAATTTTCAGCATGATTTTCACAACTATTTTCAGGAAAGTTTTTAATGTTGCTTAGTTTCTAACTCTTCGACTTGAATTTAGCAAAATTAAAAGTAAATTTTGTTTTGTACAAAATTACTCTGGCATTTTCCTATATTTTTCTATGGCATTCCTAACTTCGTTTGGATTCATGCCCTCTAAGTCCTCCTCAAGAGATTTATCAAAATACGGTTTCCTTCCAGTTACTTTTCTAAATCCATCGTATTCTTGAAGACTTACTTGGTTATTCCCATCCACATCAACAAGGTGTTGAAGTTGCAGTCTATAAGCTACGTTCTCTGGACGAGCTCGTTCTTCCGCATCTGCCCTCGCTTGGTAAACTTGCGATTGTTCAGATGTTTTCAATCTCCCGGTATCTATAACCTTCAACGCATAATTAATCGGACTAGCAAGCAGCGAGCCACTTAAACTTAGTATAACTGCCTTACCCATTAAATCACTGCTCATTATTTTTCTAATTGTCACTTTCTCATCTTACCTCCTTTCACAACCTCAGTTTTCTCACCAAGCATGAGCTTCTTCCCTTCTTCTCTCGTGTTTTTTGTTTCCGTTATCATAATAAATTTGTCATACAAACACTACTTAAACACTTGTTGTGATAAAATCACAACAACTATAAACCCTAAAATCCTCACAAAACAATGAACCTCCAAAAAACTCTAGAAAACTACGGACTAGAAGAAAAGGAAGCAAAAACTTACTTAGCTCTCCTCGAACTAGGGGAAACAACAGCAACCGCGTTAGCACAAAAAACAAACCTCGACAGAACTCTAATGTACCAACTGACTAACAAGCTAATAGAAAAAGGTCTCACCTCTTACATAATAAAAAACAACGTCAGGTATTTCACGGCTGCCCCGCCGCAAACTCTTCTAAAAAACCTCCAAGAAAAACAACAAGAAATAAAATCCGCCTTGCCAGAATTAAAAGCAAAGCAGTCTTACATTAAACCAGAATCAAAAGTAGAAATCTTCAAAGGAAGACAAGGAATAAATACAATTCTAAAAATGATCATCAACGATAAAAAAAGTTATAACTACTTGGGGGGCGCAGAAGAATCTTGCACAATTTTCGCAATAGAAAACGAAAACATTGTCCGCCAAGCAGAAAAATTAAAAATCAAAGGAAAACTGCTGGCAAGAAAACAAGACAAGTTCTGGATAGCAAAAAACGAAGACTACCGATTTGTTCCAGAAAACGTAATCACTACAACAAGCATGGCGATTTGGGGAAACAAAACAGCTATCTTCGTATGGGCAGAACCACACCATGCAATTCTTATAGACAACAAAGAAATAACTCAAGGCAACCTATCAACATTCAACTATCTCTGGCAATTAGGAGAAAAACCAACAAAAGCAGATAGAAAAAAAAGACTTTTGAAAGATTAACCGTAGAAAACCTCAAACACAAAGTATTACTATGTATTACCATGAAATTAATAAGCATAAAAATTGAAGATAAATTCTTGCGAGATTTAGAAAGAATAGCAAAAGCTCACCGCTACTCAACTAAAACAGAATTCATTAGAGAAGCAATCCGCGATAAGCTGGACAAAATAGAAAAGGCAGAGCTCTTGAAGAATGTTGACAAACTCTTTGGTTCGTCAAAAAGAAAAACAACTGATGAAGATTTGCATAATGTGCGGGAAAAGTTAGCAAAGTTATACGAAGAATTTGGGACAGGATTAAGTTCTAAGATTTGTTTTTAAGATCGATTAATTTGTTATGTAATGTGTCGGCTGTGCCGACATATAAAACAGATTTCTGAATTACCTTTCCGTCTTTCTTAAC
>Ga0180007_10002173_pt1 | contig 24003 bp, 23 predicted proteins | sample MM_PC_MetaG_FD_121122 | JGI IMG/M metagenome (GOLD analysis project Ga0180007, IMG submission 121122) | Groundwater microbial communities from the Aspo Hard Rock Laboratory (HRL) deep subsurface site, Sweden - MM_PC_MetaG | ecosystem: Environmental > Aquatic > Deep subsurface > Groundwater... | reverse complement strand
CTCCGGGTGGGTTTTATGTTGGTCATAGTCTCTTCACGTCGTTATCCATCACTTCTTTGCTACCTTCTTCCGTTTAGCCTTATTGGATTTTTTCTTTCCCGCCTCGGCTTTTTCCTCTGCCTTCTCAGGTTCTTTCTCGGCTTTCTTTGCTTTACCTTCATCTTTCTTATCAGTCTTCTCTTCCTCAGCCTTCCCGCTCTGCTTGCCCTTGATATAATATTTCTGCCTGAGCTCTGGCGGAACCCTAGAAAGCTCTTCGATGGGGATCGTACTCAGCAGTTCCCAGCCCAGGCTCAGGGTGGTTATCAGCTCCCTGTCCTCGTGCTTGTCCTGCCTGACAAACCTGTCCTCGAACATCTCCGCAAACTTAAGCAGCCTCCTGTCACGGTCAGACAAGGCTTCCTCGCCGACGATGGCTACAAGACCGCGTAGGTCACGTCCTTCGGCATAGAAGGCGTAAAGCTGGTCAGAGACCGCCTTGTGGTCCTCCCTGGTCAGCCCCTTGCCTATGCCGAGATTCATAAGCCTCGACAGCGAAGGCAGGACGTCGATAGGGGGATAGATGTTCTTCCTGTGCAGGTCCCTTGCCAGGACAATCTGGCCCTCGGTGATGTAACCTGTCAGGTCTGGGATAGGATGTGTTATGTCGTCACCGACCATGGTCAGGATGGGGAACTGGGTTATCGACCCCTTCTTGCCCTTGATTATGCCTGCCCTCTCGTAGATCTGCGCCAGGTCGGTATACATGTAACCAGGATAGCCTCGCCTTCCTGGAACCTCTTCCCTCGCAGCGCCGATCTCGCGCAATGACTCGCAGTAGTTGGTCATGTCTGTGAGGATGACTAGCACGTGCATGTCCTTCTCGAACGCGAAGTATTCTGCAGCGGTAAGGGCCATCCTCGGGGTCACGATCCTCTCCACAGCAGGGTCATCCGCCAGGTTAAGGAAGATGACTGACCTCTCCAGCGCGCCGGTCTCCTCGAAATTCTTGATGAAATGCTGGGCCTCCTCGTTCGTTATGCCCATGCCAGCGAAGATCACGACGAACTTCTCGCCCTCACCGATGACTTTCGACTGCCGCGCAATCTGAAGCGCAATCTCGTTATGAGGCAGGCCCGAGCCTGAGAAGATCGGCAGCTTCTGACCTCTCACTAATGTGTTGGTGGCATCGATGGTCGAGATGCCGGTCTGGATGAAGCTGCGCGGCTGCTCCCTCGAATAAGGGTTGATGGCTGCGCCGACGATATCGAGCTTCTTCTCGGGAATGATGTCAGGGCCGTCGTCGATGGGCTTGCCAGAGCCTGAGAAGACCCTTCCCAGCATGTCTGCCGAGACAGGCAGCTTGATGGTGTCGCCCAAGAACCTCACCTTCGATTTCCGGTCTATGCCGGATGTGCCCTCGAACATCTGGACGACGACGATGTCTGCGCTCGTGTCCAGGACCTGTCCCTGCTTTATCGTGCCGTCCGGAAGCTGGACCTTGACCAGCTCGCCGTAGCCTATAGGGTCTGTCTTCTCCACAAAGACCAGTGGCCCTGCGATCCGCTTGATCGTGCTGTACTCTTTCATCCTAATCACCCAGGCCGGAGAACTCCTTCTCCAACTCCTTGACAATCAGCTCAATGAGCTTCTTGTAGTCCTTCTCGAACTTTATCTCTGCAATCCTGTTCCTGGACTTCACAGACATTATCTCATTCACCCTGACCCCCTTGTTCAGGGCCTCATAGGCAAGGTCGGCGAAGCGCCGTATGATCTTCATCATCTCATAGGTCTTCGGGAGCTCGCAGAAGGTATCGACCTCATGATAGGCGTTCTGCTGCAGGAACGCCTCCCTGAGTATCCTCGAGATCTCTAGAGTGACCTGCTCCTTGGCAGGCAGCGCATCAGAGCCGACGAGCTGGACTATCTCCAGCAGCTTCTCCTCCTCCTGCAGGGTGCTCATGACCCAAGTGACAAGAGGTCTCCAGTCCTTGGTCACGTTCTCCTTGAACCAGGGCTCGAGCGAGTCCAGGTAGAGCGAATAGCTGGTGAGCCAGTTTATTGACGGGAAATGACGGCGCTGGGCGAGCTTCGCATCCAAGGCCCAGAAGGTCTTGGTAACTCTCAGCGTGTTCTGAGTAACAGGCTCGGAGAAGTCCCCTCCCGGAGGCGAGACAGCTCCGATGATTGAGACAGAGCCGTGGGGGCCGCCGCTCAACGGGATGACGATGCCAGCGCGCTCATAGAAATCTGCGAGGCGGCTGGACAATGATGCGGGATAACCCTCCTCGCCAGGCATCTCTTCCAGCCTGCTGGAGATCTCCCTCATGGCTTCGGCCCACCTGGAGGTGGAATCAGCCATTATTGCAACCGAGTAGCCCATGTCCCTGTAATATTCTGCGATGGTGATGCCTGTATATACCGATGCCTCCCTTGCCGCTACGGGCATGTTCGAAGTGTTCGCGATGAGCACTGTCCTATCTAGAAGCGGCCTGCCTGACTTAGGATCTATAAGCTTCGGGAACTCCTTCAGCACCTCAGTCATCTCGTTGCCGCGCTCACCGCAACCTACATATACGATGATCTCTGCATCAGCCCACTTGGCCAGGGTCTGCTGGGCAACTGTCTTGCCCGCACCAAATGGCCCTGGGATGGCAGCCGTACCACCCTTTGCCAGCGGGAAAAGCGCGTCGAAGATGCGCTGCCCTGTGATGAGAGGCATGTTCGGAGCCAGCTTCTTCAAGAAAGGCCTAGGCACTCTCACTGGCCAGCGCTGGAGCATCTTGAGCTCTGTGCCGTCCTCGAGCTTGCCGAAAGTCTCATCTATCGTGTAGGATCCTGAATTTATCTCGGCAATCTTTCCTTTGGTCTTGGGAGGAAGCATGATGCGATGGAGGGTTCCAGAGGTCTCCTGCACCTCTCCGAGGACCATGCCGGGCTTGGCCTCGTCTCCAGCTTTAGCTACGGCCTTGAATTCCCACTTCTTGTCGTGGTCCAGTCCGGAAGCCTCTGCGCCGCGGAAGATGTATTCTCCCTGCTGTTCTGCCAGCACTGGCAATGGCCTTTGGATGCCGTCGTAGATGCTGGTAAGCAGTCCGGGTCCGAGCTCGACGGATAGAGGCTCGCCTATGTTGACGACTTCCTCGCCAGGCTTGACCATGGATGTGTCCTCGTAGACCTGGATGGTGGTGTTCTCGCCGTCCATCTGGATGACCTCGCCCATGAGGCTCTCGGTGCCCACGCGCACGACGTCGAACATCCTTGCGTTGATGCCTTTCGCGACCACGACGGGTCCTGCGATCCTGTATAAGATTCCTTTGTTTTCCATGATAAACACCCTCTATTCCCTTAGCAAGTCGACCCCGATGGCCTTGCGGATCATCTTCCTCAGATTCTCCTGGCCGCTGCTCTTGGTCGACAGGACAATGAATGTCGGCCTCACTGACCTCTCCAGCTGGTAGCGCTCGTGCTCCTTGAGCGAGGACATGGTCTCTTCGTCGGTGATGACGATGCCGATCTCCGGGTCGGCGGTCAAGGCCTGGATATCCTCCATAGGGCTTTTGCCTACCTCGATCGTCTTCCTCACCCCTGCCAGCTGGAACCCGAGCACGAACTCTGCCCGGCCGATAGCACTTATTTCCATTTCAGACCCTCAATCGCTGTCATTTCTTCCGGTCGCGGCCCATCCGATCCTTTTTTTCCCGCCCTGCACACAAAGAAATGCGAAGCATTTCTTGTGCGCAAGTGAGCTTTGCTCACTTTGCGTAGCCGAGGCGGGAAAAAAAGACCCACACCGCGTTTGGGCGCGACCCAGGTCTTGGGACCATTATCTAAATAATGTCTCATACCACCAACACCTTCTCAATCATCTCGTTCGGCACCCCGAGCTGCTTGCCCTTGACGAGGCGCTTGAGGTTGATTATCTCAATCTCTTTTGAGAGCATATAAGCGAGTATTATGTCGACAGACAGCAGGTTCTTGTGCAGCAGGGTTATGGCACGCTTCAACAGGTGGCGCTGGAGCTTCGCTTCCACCAATAGCAGGTCGTCATCCTTGCTTATGACACCCTTGAAAGGCGTGTCCTTCAGCCTGTCTATGAGCTCCTCGACATCCTTGGATGATGCGAGCTTCTGCAAGAGCCTCTTCTGGATGGAGCAGTCGATCATGAACTCCATTATCCTGTCCTGGGGAACTTTGTGATACAGCAGCTTGAATATTGTTGTTACATTGTTGACATCCACTATGTTCTCAATGAACTGCCTGAAGACCCTGCCCTCTGGCAGGCTGTGCCCGACGTCATAGAGCGCCTTGAAGCAGTACCTGTCGAGATCGTTCTCCACCTTCATGAGATCATCCTGGTCAAGGCCCTTGATGAAACCCGGGTCGAACAGGCCTGAAGCCTTGATGACATCGGCTAAGGATTCCTTGGCCAGCAGCTGGTCCAGGTTGGTCAGCGTTCCGGGAAGGAATATCTCGCGCACGTCCTCGATCCGGGTCATTTTCGACCTCAGGATGGTCTTGATGTTCCAGATATCGTTCCGGAACAGGTAAGCCTTGATGATCCTGGACAGCGCCTCGTCAGCTATACGCAGAAGCTTCTCATAGCTCTTCTTGTGGTTCGCATTCAGCGCGTGCTCGATCAGTTCTGTCCCTGAGTACTTCATGCCCCTTTCCTCTATCTCCTGCTTGTAGTTGGTCTTCCTGAGCTCCTCTGCTATCTCGCTGAAGCTCATCTTGAGCAACCTTCCATATTCCTCTTCCTTGAGCAGGAGAGTCCGCATCACGCCCACACGTACATACGTGTAGGGGTTGAACCTCAGTCTCATCTTCCGAAAAGCAGGCCTGCTATATCCTCTATGCCGGTCTCACGGATGCCTTCCAGCAGAGTCTCGTAGCTGTAGTCGACTGCGACAGTGCCGTCATCGTTCTCTGCGATCAATCCGCCGGTCATCTCCCTGGCCTCAGCGCCATCAGCAAACTTGGTGTCCTTACCATTGACGAAGACCTTGGCAACATCGAGCTCTGACCTGGCCATCTCCAACAGCCTCTTCACGATCTCTGCCCTGCGGTCGTCCGGAAGGCCCACAAGCTGTCTCTTGGCCCTGTCGAAGCTATCGTCAATGAAGACCTTCTTCTGGTGCTGGAGCTGTCTCATGTTCTCGAAGCGTGCAGCCGAGAGCTCTTTCCTCATCAGCTCTTCCTGCTCCTGCTTGAGAGCCTCACTGCCTTTCTGCTTCAGCTCCGCTATTGCGGTCTTGGCCTTTTTGTCCTCTGCCAAAACAACAGCCTTGGCCTGGTCCTCCTTGTCTTTGGCCTGCTGTTGCGCCTGCTGGAGGATCTCTTCCTTCAGCTTCTGGAGCGCCATGTTCAGTGTGCCATGCCGATTATCATAATCGCGATGACCAGACCGAAGATGACTATGGTCTCTGGGATGACTGTCAGGATAAGGCCCTTTCCGAAGAGCTCTTCCTTCTCAGCCATCGCCCCGATCGCTGCTGTACCGATGTCCTTCTCTGCGATTGCCGCTGCTATGGCGCTGCCTGCTATTGCTAGGCCTGCTCCCAGTGCAATCAGTCCCGTGTTCACGTCTACCATTTTTCTTACCTCCTCATGATCTCCTTTCCCCGAAGGGCCTGTAAACGAGTCCTCCGCCCTTATAGAACTTACCGAAGAACTCGACATAATGCAACCTCAAGGAATGTAGGAACGGCCCCAGCATGCCTAATGCGATATTGATGCTGTGGCCTATCAAGATCGTAAGTATGCCACCGACGATGCCGAAGCCGCCCGCTGCGAACATCTCTCCGGATTTCTCGTTGATTATCATGGCCAGCATGACCGAAGCCAAGCCGAGAGCCATCAACCTTGAATAACTCAGTATGTTGCCGAATATGGAAGGGAGCTCTACGATGCCTTTCACGCCTTCTGCCCTGTATAGCATGAAGACTGTCAAGGCCAGAAGAGCGTATCCTACAGGTCTGGGGCCGAAGTATATCAGCAACGCCGCTGCCTGCAGGATCATCCAGGAGATCTTCTCATTGACAGCTGTCCAGAAGCCGTGATGAAGTTCGTTGATGAAGCCGAGTATGAGGCCGAAGTTGATATGGATCGCGCCGACTATCAAAGACAATATGAGCAGCTCGGTTATCTGGTGCGCCCTGCTTAGTACATGCGGGAGCTGATAGCCGAACAAGACCTCCATGCCAAAGACCTCACCGAACAGCGCGCCGAAGACAATCGTGCCTATGCTCGCCGCAATCATGACATTCAGCAGGTCCCTCAGCGAAGGGATGTATTTTTTCAGTATGAGGAAAAGGATCATTGTCGTGACACCGTAGCCCATGTCACCGAGCATGAAGCCGAAGAAGAACGGGAAGGTCAGGAACATTATTGATGTCGGGTCGAGCTCTTTGTAGGAAGGTAAGGTGTAGAGCCGCATGAAGAACTCGAACGGCCTGCTCGCATCAGGGTTGTCGAGCCTTATGGGGACATTGTCCTTGCTGCCGGGCTCTTTGAACTCCATGAGGATGTTGCCGTCAGTGATCTTCTCAAGTGTCTTCTTGGCATCTTCCACTGCTGACACAGGTATGTAGCCGGTTATCCTGATAGCCTTGTCAGTCGTGGCGAACCTCAAGGGCGCCTGGGCCTTGTCCAGCTCCTGCTTGATATAGAACTCCGAGCGCTTCAGGAAGCGCCTTACCTTCTTGGCGACGTCCACTCTCTTCAGCTCCAGCTCTGCCAGCTGCTTCCTGTTAGCTTCAAGGTCAGATTTTATCCGGTCATGGCCTGGCAGGCCCTCCTGGATGTCCATCTCGACCGCGTTGTATCTGGTCATGAGTGCCCGGATCTGCTCGGCCTTATCAGCTTCAAAGAAAAGGGCTATAGAGTGGGAATCTCTGTGTGGGGTCGAGGCCAATTCATAATTCTCTGATATCTTTTCGATGTCTGCCCTTTCAGGCAGGCTCTTGGCCTTGGCGATGAAGGATGCTACCTTTGTCAGGCCGGTGAAGGACTCTGGTCGTAGCCCCAGCGAGTCGAGGAAGCTGCGCTGCTGCTCCTGGTCATCAAGCAGCTTCTTGGTCTCCTTGAGGGCCTTCTCCTCGTCCTGCAGGTGGGAGACCTTGTGGAATAGCTTCTCGATCTTGTCCTTGGTATACTGGAAGTCGAAGTCATTGGATCCCATCATGGCCTTCTTCAGGTCCATATTGAGGAAATTGGCTATAGAACTGATCTTTATCAACAGGTCCGAAAGCATCGGGGCATCAGCCAAGGGCTCTCCGATATCCGCCTGCTCGTCCTTCCTGTGGTCAAGGATGTGTAGCGCTCCAAGGTCATGGAGGGACCTTATGACTGCATCTAACCTTGCCTTGCCGCAGTAGGCGGTCATCCTCTGGAAACGTTCTGATCTAAGCATTGCCCACACGCTTCTCGAAAAGCTCGATTATCTTGGCAGCAGCCTTGTCCTTGTTCTTGGCTGCCTTGTCGTTCAAGGTCTTGAGGTCCTTCTGGCCCTGGACCAGGATCTTCTTCTTCTCCTTGTCCACTGTCTTCATGTAGTCTGACAGCGCCCTCTTCCTGTCGTCCTCTATACCCTTCTTGGCCTTGTCCACGAGCTTCTGCCTGACATCCTGGCCTTTCAGGATTATCTGTTCAGCCTTCTTGTCAGCGTTCTCGAGAATTCTTTCCGCTTCCTTCTCCGCCTCTTTTAGGTCCTCAAGTGTCTGGTCGAGCTTTGCCATATGATTTTTAGGGGTTCGTATCTTGTATTTATAAGTTTTCCTTTCTCATGGCTTTAAAAGGCGCGTTTTTCACCTATCAAAAAGCGAAAGCTTTAAATATGGGTAATATATCACCATTCTGGGGTGGTTAAAATAACGAACCATAATTTCAAGGACAACATGAAAGCATCATTCCAGAACGTACGCGGTGACATCCTTCGCATTGATAATTTCGTCAGGCAGATGAGCGAGAACCTGACATCATTGAGCCAGGGACAGGCCAGGATCCTGGACAACATCTCTGAGCTGGCTGCGTTCCAGGTGGAGCTCGCTACCCGCATCGAGAGGCTTGAGAAAGGGAGTGCGCGACCTGTTCGCAGGACAGCGAGAAAGACAGTCAAGCGGACAATAAAGCGAAGCTCGCGCAAACAGGCGAAGTTCGTCGTGTCCAAGAGCACCAACAAGCTGCATGTGAGCACATGCCCGTTCGCCAAGAGAGTGAAACCCAAGAACAAGGCCATGTTCTCTTCGAAGAAGAAGGCCCTGAACGAAGGCTACAAGCCGTGCGACTGCATGAAGAAATATTGATCATTCCTGATAACTTGGAGTAACATATACTTCAATTTCATGACCTGGGAAATTATAATTTGATAATGTGAGGGCGAATCCTTTCCTTGCGACTGGTACTATTGCCCGATGGATTTCCATTGTATCAACTGGCCATACATCAGATTCCACCGTTTCCTTGTACATCATTTCTATCAATTCATCTACTGATTTACAATCATCATTATATTCTGGCGGGAAAAATATGGAAGGTGATGTAAATTTTTCCACAAAGACATATTTTGTTCCCAAAGCCTTTCTCACTTTTTTATCTAGCTGAGAATTATCGTTGTGTAGATTGCTAATCCGAGTAACAAATTCAGTTTTTACTGGCACAAATGCGCCGCGAATACATAACCACATTTCTTTAAGACCTGACATACCATCATCAATAACTCCAAGATATATAAATGTTACTATTTTTAAGTAATTAATATTGTGTTGCTGTTGTACATCTTCGACAATCCAATAACCTTTTATATCTCTTCTTTCTTAATTCTTGCATGCCAGTCACAGCCATTATCGGCGCCCAGTGGGGAGACGAGGGCAAGGGCAAGATCGTAGATTTTCTTTCAGAGAAGGCTGACGTCGTGGTCCGGGCCGCTGGCGGCGCGAATGCTGGCCACACCATAATCATCGGGAAAGACAAGACAGTCTTCCATCTCATACCTTCAGGCATCATGCGTGAGGGCACGCTGAACGTGATGGGCAACGGGATGGTGATAGATCCGATAGTTCTCATTGAAGAATTGGATAAGCTGGAGAAGAAGGGGATCACTGTAGGTCCGGAGAGGCTTGCCATCAGCAGGCGGGCGCATGTCATAATGGACTATCACAAGGCGCTGGACAAGGCCGACATGATAAAGGATTATGAGAGACGGGTCGAACACCTAAGCGAGAAAGGCGTGGAGATAGGCACCACAGGAAGAGGGATAGGGCCGTGCTATGCTGACAAGGCTTCGCGCACCGGCATCAGGATGGCTGATTTTATAGATAATACTGCTCGGTTAGAGCTGCTGAAGAAGAATCTCGCTGTGAAGAACGTCCTGCTCAAGCACTTCGGCCAGGAGGAGATGACAGCTGAGGAGCTCGACGAGAGATGCCGTGGGAGGGCTGAACGGTTGAAGCCATTCGTCGTGGATACTGGTGTGCTTCTGGAGCAGCAGAAGGGCAAGAATATACTCATCGAGGGCGCGCAGGGCACGATGCTTGATATTGATCATGGAACGTATCCATATGTGACCTCATCAAACCCGACTGTAGGCGGAGACATGATTGGTGTAGGTATAAGCAGGATTGACAAGGTCGTGGGGATATTCAAGGCGTATACGACCCGAGTGGGCGGAGGGCCATTGCCTACAGAGCTGCACGGCGACGAAGGCGAGAAGCTGAGGCAGCCTGGAGGAGAATATGGTGCCACTACCGGCCGTCCTCGACGCTGTGGGTGGTTCGATGGAGTCGTCGCTCGGCATACTATGCGCGTCAACGGCTATACTGAAGTCATGGTCACCAAGCTGGACGTCTTGGACGGCTTCGAGACGATAAAGGTCTGCACAGCATATGAGCTTGATGGCGAGAGGATTGAGCATTTCCCCTCGCGGGCAGAGGACGCCATGAAGTGCAAGCCTGTCTATGAAGAGCTGCCTGGCTGGAAGCAGGACATCACCGGGGTTCGGAAGCTGAAACACCTGCCAAAAGCAGCCAGGAATTACATCTCATATCTAGAGAAGCTCATCGGCGCGAAGATATCCCTCATCTCTGTCGGCCCCAGCAGGGAGCAGACGATAGAGAAATAGTGGGTTGGTGTTGCTGGGGTTAGGTGTGTCCGAGGATCAGGAGGGACTCGATAATTGCTTATTTATTGCTATACACCTTCCGAGCTTTCCCTTTCTAGAATTACGATCTTTGGCCTTGTATGGTCAAGCTGAACAGGATTGAGTGTATGGATTGCATGGTAGAGCCCTCCAAGGCAAAGAAAGGCTCAGAAACGCCGAGAATCAAGCCCTACACCCCACACAAAAGCCCCTGGCCATTCTTAACAAACTCAGAAATCGCATCTGTGTAAGATGAATTTGTGATTAATTCATTCTTTGCCATATACACTAGAGCAATTGCAGGAGACCGAGATTGCCCTAAATTACAATGAATTAGTATGTTCTTTGTTGAGATGTTTTTCTCGATAAATTCTATTGCTTTGAGAAATATTGGGTCTGCAAATTTTGACAGTATTCTATCCATGTCAACAATATTTAGATATAAGTGATTTTCTTCTTCATATATTAAATAATTAGGATGAGTTGGAGGAAGATTTCTGTTGTAATGAAGTTTTCTTTGGTGGCAAGGAGTTTTACAAGCATGAACAACAGCATAATCCTCTTTTTCATCGTAAAAACAATCAGATGTTGTTCCTACAGACAGGTTTTTACAGACTTGAATCATTTAGTTTCTTTCTCTTCTTTTCTGGTAATTCCTTATAGTTTTCCTTTGTTGCTATGGGTTTTCCAATCCGTTTTTCGGCATCTTTGCGTGCTTTACCTGCAACGTTTCCGCCTTGCTTTGCTGCGTCCTCACACTCTTCAAAGCCTTGAGCATCTTTATTCCGAGTAATCTCAGTTGACACTCTTTCTCCTAACATGGAGAATATGAGTTCTAAATCGTTCATGTGGTCTCTTAGGTTTTCTTTTTTTAACCCTTTAAACTCTTTGTATTCGCTAGGGGTCATGCCAAAGATCTCTTTTGAAATCTCGGCTGTGAGGATTGCGTATTCTTTTTCTCCTTTGACATCTCTCTTCTTCCACTCATCTGTGAGTTCGTCACGTACAGCAATCCCCCTTACTCTTTTTTCAATCCAGTCATCAGAATAGCCTTTTGCCTTGTAGAGTTCTTTCATCCTTTTTTGCGCTAATTCGGGATTCTGAATCTCCTCGACTCGTTCATAGCCTACTTTTGCCAGCCACTGCTTGAACGGCTCTGCCTTTTTAGAAGGGATTGACTGTATTACTCTGAAAGCTCCTTTAACATTGACACAGTTAGTTTTTCTCTTTTTTCCATCAGGAGCCATTAATTCAAGGGGGGTACAAATTGTACCCCAGTTCTCATTAAGCGGTTCATCTCTTGCTCGTATCTTCTTAATATACTGTTTGGGATTCGAACTATCAGTCAATGCGAACACAATATCTACTATTGAGAACCACCACTCTTGATTATGCCAAGTTCGTCTTATCTTCTTGCTTTGAAAAACGACCTGGGTGTTCTCGGACAGTTCCTTTGGTTGTTCGGGTTTCATTGTTTATTGATTCCTTGTTTTGTTTCTTTAAACAATCTAAGATAAAATAACACAAAAAACTGAAGTATAATCCCTAATTTAAATATCATATCAAAAGCATCTTTCTTTTTCAGGGATTTTGAACCATACTTAATATTTTCATCTTCAATTAAATAGTCAGCATGCAAAATTTTATTTCTTAATTCTACATCAAAAATGTTGCTAATTTTATTATTTGTTTTCTTTTGTTTTTCATATTTTTCTATTATTGATTTAAAGTCCCCTAATTGTAAATATTTTTTTCTTAATTCACAAACATCAGTTTTGTCTTGTTTCCAGATATTCAATAATAATTCTTCCTGAACTACATTCTTAAATATCTCTTGAAGAGAACAATAATAAAATAATAAAACTTCAAATTTATCTGAATCATGTAATTGTTGATTTATAAAAATTCTGTTGATTGTTTTGGAATATTCTAACGCATTTTTATGCAACTGCTTGCGTTCTGTGATCTGGACCACAAGAATTTCTTGCTGTTGTTTCAACCAAATTAGAAAATCAAGAAAACCTATGAAGACTTCTTCAACATCACTTAATCTTTGTTTATCTTCAAAAAAACTCTTCAAAGCGTTATCATAGTCACTATCAAACTCTGATCCTATGTTCAAAGAGGAAATTCCTTTACTTCCAATATATAAATCAATATAATTTCCTATTGTAAGATCATCAATATCTCTACTGAATCTATCAAAAAATATCTTATTTTCTTTAACAAACCTTTTTGCTTCTTCTTTGAGGTTGTCAAAGTCACTCATTTCAAACTCGCCTCAACAATTTGAATCTCATTTTTAGTTAGATTATAAATCTTGTAGACTTCTTGATCAATTTTGCTATCGAGTTTTTCAACTTCTTTTTCTAGACTATCCTTCTCATCAGTTGTTTTATTTTCCAGATTTTCTAGTTCTGTATTGAGGGTTAATATTTTACTTACTAACTGCGCAATCTTTAATTGTTTATCAGAACTAACTACTTTTATAGGCAAGTTAATTAAAAATTGGCGTTTATACCTTTGGTAGTTGCTTCCAACATGGACAGTACCAAATATTTTCCGAAAATAAAACTCAATCAGGTTTGAATTGAGAATACCTAACACGTACTTCAAGTTAAACTTGTTTTTACATTTCTCTTTTAGAAACAAAACATAGATCGTGTCCATACAGTAGTTCTTTTTATCATCATATGTTGCAGGTAATCTTTTGCCTATATCCCTAATGAGGAGTTTTTCTTTTTGGGTGAAAATTCTTTCATCTCTTAATGAGCAGTATTCCCCTTTGCTTTTTTCTGCTAGTTTCGGATCATATCTTACATACAAATCTTCCCAGTTAAAATGATATCTTCCAACATTTTTACCGATAAGTAATCGTTTACAGGTATTATTAATCTTTGAGTCTACAATAAGCTTTTGTCTAATATTTCCGTTGTGAATGCCTGCTTTAATCTCACAAATATCTTGTAAATCTTTAGTTGCTAACTTAATCTTTGAAACTACCTCATCACTCTTAACATCTGACACGAGAGTGAAAATCTTCTTTTTGTTTTGACCATACTTGCTTTGATTTATTTTTACAACTTTTTTTCTCAAGTCTTGTAAGTCTCTTTTTGAATTAATACCTGTTGCGATTTGTATCTTATGGCGAGAAACATTTTTAGCTATTGTTTTCTGGAAGATTAATATACATGGGTACGTTGCTACGTTCTCGAAAACAGGAAGTTGAGAAACATCAATTATCTGAAGTATCTTACCATGTTCTAGTAAGAATTCCCTGAGTTTAAATCCATAGTCTGCAGCCATAAATTTTGAAGGCACAATAAACCCCAGAAGCCCTTCTTCGTTTAGCAACCTAATTGCTTTTTCAATAAACACCAAATATATATCAAATTTTCCTTTTGCCGAAATGAATGTTGTCATGAAATGTACTTTTTCATTCTTCGGCAAGGTATCATTCCTAACATATGGCGGATTCCCTATAACCACATCAAATCCACCATCACCCATAATCTCTTTAAATTCTTCTTCCCATTTGAATGCTCGTTTTCCTGCTATTTCTGAGTTATTGATTAAGGAGTTCCCTACTTTGATATTCTCTTGTAATGTTGGTAGTCTATGTTTTTTCTCAGCGGCTTTCAATAAGAGGTTGAGTTGTGCTATCTCTACTGCTTTTGGGTCTAAATCTACTCCAAATATGTTGTTTTTGAGAATCTCTACTTTTCGACCATATGTTGCTGATGCTCCTGTTAAATCCAGCTTTGTTTGATCTATGTCTCCATTTTTTTGTTTGTCAAGCGTAATGAGATAATCAAAAGCTTTCATCAAGAAGCTTCCAGAACCGCAAGCAGGATCAAGAACTTTAATCTTCTTCAAGTCAAATTTCTTATTTTTTACCAGTTCACCAACCGTATTTTTTACTATGTAATCAACAACATATGTGGGTGTGTAGTAGATTCCTTGTTCTTTCCTATGGGCTTTTCCATTAGTTAGTTTTGCTCTTTTCTCTGTTTTTTTTAGAATGTGTCCTAAGTACTGTTCATACATGTTGCCGAGAACATCTGCATCAATCGCTCCAAAATCGTAATGGACTGTGTTATCTGCTGTTGTAAAGAGTCCTCGAAGGATTATCTCAAGGATATCATCATCGACTATCAGTTCTTCACATAAGTGAGGTCTGAATAGTTTACTGTTATAGACATCATCAATTTCTCTGAACAGGTTATTGAGTTTTTTAAATACTTTTTTATGTTGATTTTCTCGAATTAATGCTTGTAAAACAGGAGCTTCAAGTTGTTTGTCTTCAAGTGTTCTGATAAAGAGTAATCTGTCTAAAATTCTTTGGACTGCTTCGTCTAGCTCGTCGCCCGTTAAATCTTTCTTATCGTTATTCTTCATTATGTTCTTTGTGAGTAATTCTCTGAACTTTGTGAGGTCGCTTAATAGCTGTTTATCAACGGGTATCTTTTTTACCTTCTTGCCCCACTTTTCAGCTTTGGTGTCAATTACTCCATTTTCGAGGCTCTCTCTTGATAAGAGAAGTAGTTGATCAAATTGGTCTAGGAATTGAGTGTGATTGAGAGAGAAAAACATGTTTTGCAGTGGATTTATCGACTTCCGTTCTGCATTAAAAACTTTGACGCATTCAAAATCTGTTAGTATTGCCCAAGTTGCACCTTTGTGCCACGCATAATTTATGGACTGTTCTGCATATTCAGTTTTATCCAAATCAGCTTTCAACGGCTTCGCTTCAAGAAAGAGTTTAGGAATACCATCAATTCTGAAAGCATAATCTACCCTTCCCCTCGATATTTTTTGTTCAGCACCAACTTCATCCCCATCTTCAACATTCCATCCCAGGGCTCTAAATAAAGGAAGAATGAAGTCTTTCTTAGTCATCTCCTCATTATAGAGTTTGACCTTTCCTGATTCAACAAGATTATTATATTTCTCAACAAGCTTCTTGACTTCTTCTTTTGCTTTCTCTTTGTCAAAAACCATTTTTTCTCCTTTATCTGTTCTTTGAGGCCATACTGACCCACTGTGAGATATATATACCAATATTTATAAATATTGTGTGTGGTTGTCCAGTGGCCAGTGTTTTCCTACATAAATACGACCTTCACATCCTTTCTATTAGTTTCTAAAGCTATTCCTTCAGTATGAAGCAGTGCCGTATTTAGAAGAAGAGTAATGGGGCAGATTCCCCCGAATCTCCACGGCCTGGTTCTAGCTCATGCACAGACACTCACGGCAGAGCATCGATCTCTGCTTGTATCGCGGTGGCAACAGCGATCTGCTGGTCCAATTGCTGTCCTGTGGCGTCCAGGATCTCCCCCAGGTAATTATTATAATCGCACCAGAAAGCGATGAAATCTTCGATCGGCGGCTTGGCATCCGCTGGAGCCTGATTCAGCTTATACATCTTCTCGACAACCTTATCAGTCCAGTCCCCGAAGTAGCCGGCAGCATCTGAAGTGAATTTTGTCGTGAAGTCATAGCTCGGTTTCGTCACCGTGCTGAATTTCCCGCCGACATACTTGATGGATGTCGTTGATGAGACAATGCTCGAACCGCTTTTCATGAAGCTCACTCCGCTTGAAGCTATCGACCCTAATTTCACAGCATTCTCGATTATGAACTTATTTGTCACATCCGACAGTCCATCAAGACATTTGTGATTCGCCTCTAATTTCAATGTGGTTACCTCCTGCCTGTAAGCCAAGAGGCTCTTGACATTATCAGATATCTCCTTTTTCATGGCCTCAAGCTCTGTCTTTGTGGCGTCGATCTCTGCCTGGTCCCTCACACATGCTCCATCCGAACAGGTCTTCGGGAATTCAGCCCCATTGAAATTGTCAACCTCATCCCTGCAAGGATAGTCGAAAGTCTTCGAGCAGATCCCTGTGTTAGGATCACATCCCTGCTTCCATCTTACGTCACCCTCACATATATCATCACAATCACTGTCATATTTGCATCCTTCAGACTCTTCAGTAGCCTCAATAGTATCATGACATTGCTGTCTTTTTGTCTCGTCCTCTATGGATCCGCAGAACTGGCTGTTCGTATTGGTCAATGCGATCCCATAATGGCATTCGTCCCTGTTTTTCTTCGAATTCAGGTCAGCGCATAGCTCTACGTTGCTATCTGCAACTGCAAAGTGCATATAGCATTCATCGCTCTCGTCATCGCTTGTAACCAGGCTACAAGAATCAAAGTCACCAGCGCCTATCGAATAGTCCTTATTGCATATATTAGCCTCACCGGCCTTAAGATTTGCACATATGTTCGGATCCTCCTTATTGACGGCTATATCGGTGAAGCAGCTGCGCTTATCATTTTTTGAGCCTATCTCATCGCATAGGTCCTCCCTGCCTAGATCGACTGCGACGTCTTCATAGCAATCATCACGGTAACTGCCTGATGCGGCCGCACAAGCGGTCGGATCATCCTGCTTCCTACCGACATAAGAATAGCATTTTTCTATACGTTTCTTATCTTCGCTGGTGTCAAGGTCCGCGCAATCGGTGTAAGAGCCCGATTTACCAATTTCTTGGGTCTCTTCATCAACGAATAACAGGTCACAACCGGAAAGAAGAAGCAATGATACGGATAGTCCTAAGATGAATGTTTTGTTCATGATCATCCCCCTATACCCTACCCTGTCAATTCATATATAAATATATCGAAAAAATAGATACGCCGGGACACATCCTCTTTTTGTAACCTTGGGGGAGAAGAATTGACCGTTTTGAATGGCGAGAACATAATAATTCAGGAGTTTGCGAAGGAGAGATTCTGGAAACCAAAACAATAATTATTTATATTATGAGTACTTCTCCTATTCCTATGAAAGCTTATTTGGGGGAGCCATCCGGATCTCTTATTTTTGGTCCCGAAAGGCTTTTGGCGAATGAGGATTTAGATAGGGCTATTTCTTGTTATCAAGTGGATCCGAGTACTACTGATCTAAAGTTGGGCCACATGAAGGATCCGGGATCGTCAGGGCACCCTAAGATATTTGAATTGCGGGTCTTGCATGAGGGAAATGGTGAATTGGGCACGTATTTTAAGTTTGGTGATCCTAGCAGAGCACCAGAGGAAAAGGAGATGTCTCCTGGACGTTTTGACGAATTATATGAAACTGCAAGATATTGCCAGTTTAATCATTTATTGGAACACTTGCTCCTTAGATTAAAAGATTTTGATAGAATTGATCCCTCAGACTTGGTTGTAAACGTTTGTGGTGTAAGTCACTGTTATGATTTCTTCAAATCACTTGAGAGTCTAAAGAAGTTGGATGACATAAACCTGGAATGGCTAAGAAAAGACCTTTTAAGGAAAGCTCAAGCTTTCAAAGATTATTTCCCAGAATATCTCGAATCTTTAGAAGCAAGAATGACCACGGAAAGCGTCTCTGGCTAATCCCCGATGCCTGAATAACACCATATTCAATCTAATGATAGCCCCGTCAGGGCTAGGCATGTTCTTGTTAAAAAGAGGGGCTTTCGGACCATCCTAGCGGAATAATCTTAAAATTAAGGTTTCCAGAAGTTGTCTTTCGCGAATTTCTTTAATATGCTGATTCTTTCCTCTTTGGGCTTATCGATATTCTCCTTCAATAACTCAAGAATTTGCAGGAGTGGTTTTCTCCAATCCTTTTCTAGCTGAGTACGGGTCCATGAAACCAGGAATTCCTCGTAATCAGAAAGATCAGCCTTTTCCAATTCATGTATCATTTCGAGAATAGCAGTATCTCTCTTTTCAAATAGCAAATATTTCTCCTTTTCTTTTTCGTTGATCATGAACACCAAACCTTTACTAAGGATTGTATTTATCAGAATATATGTTTTTCCATTATTTAATAAAACTAGCCCCGCCAGGACCATTACCTCATGATTGACGTGGATTTCGACCTATATAGGTTCCTGAAAGGATAATTGATTTTCTCCAGAGCCAAAACAACCACAATAAATAAATATCATCTCGTCTTTTGATGAGTAAAAGGGGTGCAGTGAACTAAAACAGTGTTATAGATGCAGCAAAAAGGGATATTAGCAGTAGACGACTCGAACACCCATGACGTGCCCTGTGTGTATGCTGCAGTTTATTCTACCCTGCCTGGGGACAGGCCTGGGAACACCACTGGAAGCTACGGCAAGTGCAGAGCAGAGAAGATCGATATCAGGGATGCCCTGGGTGAGAGGGACTTCAGATATATCATCATCCCAGAGGACCAGAAGCATCACTTCGAACTGGAAGGCCTGTGGGTCATGGTCCTGACCGATTTCATCAGGAACATCAGCGGGATAGAGCAGGTCCTTGTCGACGGCCAGCATAAGAGCTCGCTAGCGACCAAGGTCAAAGAAGCGATATGGCCTCGTTCCTGTCCTGAGATCACATTTTATGAGCACGGTGATGAGCAATCACCGATACTGAATGTGGCCGACATGCTGGCCTATTATTTCTACAGGAACCATGCACGCTTTGGCGGACCGAACAAGTCGGCCGCAGGATTCTCTGGCAAGGAACTGCAGATAGATTTCGATGATTACGTCCTACTCAAGGCAAGGAAAAGCAAGAACAGGCCCCAGCCCCAGATGAGAAGGAACAACTGCAGAAGAGGGAATGTTAGGGATTACTAGATTTATCTACCGATCGAGACCGAGCGGCCCCCACTGAATCCGCCTCCGATAGGAGTGGACGATCTCGGGAAGCCCCAGCTGCTGCCGTCTGAACTGGAAGTCCTCGTGCGAGAGGAAGAAAGTATGCTGCCATAATCATTTGATCCACGATTCCGTGAATGGGAATAACTGTCGCTCTTATAAGTGACGACTTCCTTGAAATGCTGATTGTCGCTTATCTCAGAATTCACTCTGCTTGGCATCATCGTGCCTGCAAGATAAGCCAAGAACAGTGAGTTGACGTCGAAATCGTGGGCGAAATATGAATTGCTCGCGCTGTAACTGGAGCTCTCGAAATCGGACAGGATCTTGTTCATCCCTTTGAGGTGTCTCTGGGCAGCATCTCTTGCCTCCTGGGTGCTGGAACTACTGGTTTTCTGGTCTTCTATCTTTGTCTCGAGCCTCTTAATCATAGCGACGAGCTCGTCATCGCGCTCTGACGGAGTGCCTTCAGCTAGCTTCTGGCGGATCGTATCACCGATGTGCTCGAGCCAATATCTTTCTTTCTCCTTTATCCTTGTCTGGTAATCTCCCTTCTCCTGCTCGAGCATCGTCCTCTTTTCTGCGTAATCGTCGTACTCTTCCTGTTTCTTGCCTATCCGTCTGATAATCCGGTCCCTCTCTTCTGCCAGCCTGACACCTTCAGCTGTCTTCGCTGTCAAGCCGACCTTGTCAGAGATAGCTTTTTCGTACTCTTTCATCTTATCAGTTTTCTCGTCAAGGTCTGCATGTTGTTTCTCAACTTCTTCTCTTATCAGGTCAGGCATGAGACTTAGATAGTCAAATATTTTCTTTGACTCTTTGAATCCCTCAGGTATCTTACCTTCAACCCACTTGTCGCCGTTCCTTTGGATCCTGTTGGGATAATATCCTTTCTCTTGGAAGCCGATATTTACCAGATATTGGAATATTGTCTCATTATAGCCTGGCAGATGCTTTTTTGCCAGGTTCGAGAGCTCATCCACGGATAATTTATGCATCGCCAGCCTCGCATTTGCCTGTGCTACAGTGGTCTCTAAGGCATTGAAATCCGGGTTCTGGTCAAGCTCCTCGTCCATCTTCTGCTTCAATTCAACCCGCTCATCCGCGATGCCATCCAGCCTCGTGTCAATGTCTTCTAGCTCTAAGGAGAGCTCATCCATCCTATCCTGCCTTGTCTCCATAAGGTCCTCAAGCACCTTCCTCCTCTCCTGCCTTTCTGTGAATATGCCCTGGACATCCTCCCGCAGGCTTGTGAGGGCTGCCGGCACTGGCACGTCACCCTTCAACATTGGATAATATATCGCTGAGAGTTCAGCGTAAGCCTGCTCCCTTTCTTGTTTCAGCGAGGCTATGAACAGTTCGATAGAGTACACATCATCAGACAGAGACTTGCAGGTTCTTCCTTGCTCAGCTATCTGTGCTTCGATGTTTCTCTTCACTTTCTTGCCTGTGATCGAATATCTTGCCATTTTCAATATGGGAATATCGCTTTTATTGTAACGGGCTTGCCGTCCCTGCCATTGAATACTGTCCTTTCCTCGAGCTCTCCCCTCTTCTTGACGATGAATATGTTGTTGTCTATCTTGTCATCCTGAGCCCAGTCCTCCTTGACGAAACGATAGTCGTCGATCTCATCAACCTGATATCCTAACTTTGTTACGGTTACTTGCTGATGAGATTCCGGATGCTTCACTGTCCTACGCAACACATTATTATCAGCGTCCCTGAACACGACCAGGTAATAGAATGCGACATTATTTATGTTTATGTTGGTGTCCTCCAATTGGATTTTTTGGTCTTGCAATCCCTGGATGTCTGACTCTGTCAGTTTACGACGCTCATCCTCGGGAATCCTCCTGTCAATATCTTCGATGAATCCGGTATAGACCTCATTCAGCTTGTCGTCCAGGGCTTTTAGGCCTGAAAGGGTCGATGTATAACCCTCTACGTCGGCGGCATCCCAATATCTTTCGCTCTGGCGTTTCAGCTCCTCAGCCTGGTCCTTGGCTTCCTGGACAGTGTCGATTGTCATGGCGGCGTTATACAGCCTGCCGACAGCTTCGGAGTAATCCGAGAATGTCGCGGCCGTCTGCCTCATGTTGATCAGCTGGTCGTGGTTTATATTGGCTTCAGCCACGTTCCGGCTGCCGATATAATTCATCGCAATATCATAAGCCTTCTGAGCATCCTGCTTTATCCTGTCCGGAGCGTGATATGACTTGATTTCATTAAGCAGCGGTTCCAATCCGTTTTGAATAGCTGCTAGGCTCTCCTGATTTGTAAGAAATATTCTTGCATCGCTCAGGACTGTCTTTGCCGTGGTCAGATGCGTCATTGCCTCTGTCAATCCTCTGTCGGCCTTCTCATAATTATCACGGTTGATGTCGTCTTCTGGAGTCTTGTCATCGCAGTATTTTTCAAAGAATGGATCGGTGAAGCCGAGATTATCCCTTGCAGTATCTATCAGATTCATCATGATATCATGCTCAGCAGTCGGCAGATCATCCGCCAATGGATTCCCCTCGAGCTCTGCAGCGAGCTCATAGGCTGACTGCTTTGCCCTGAAGGCTGCCAAGACGGCATCCTCGACACCCTTCTCCATTTTGCTGTCACGGATGATGGGGAGTGTAATGATTCCAGCCAAGCCAACTGCTGCTATAGTTGAGCATCCTATCGCCAAGCCGCCATATTCTCTCTTCAGCCTTTCCCTCTCACAGTAGATCTTAGCCATCTTATACCCGAAATCGTCTTTCGGAGGCTTGTATGCCAATAGATCATCGTAGTATATCTTGATCGCAGTGTCAACATCTGCTGGGTCAAGTTCCATTCCAGCCTCGGCGTAGGCCCTTATCACACGCTGTTTTGCGTCTTCCTTCTTCTGCTCGAAGTCAAGCTCTTCCATGACCTCTTCCTTCTGTCGTGTTAGGGCTGCTGAAATATTCCCAACTATCGTGCGCTTCTGGAGGCCTAGTTCCTCGCTCAATAGGCTGGAAACGAGATTATCTGCCATATTATCCAGGAAATGCCCTTGTGTAAATAAAGATTTCGGTTTGTCAGCCCTGTTGAATGGTAACAAAACAAAAGATTTATATATGATACTTGATTCCCCAATCCCAAGATGGGGGACTTGATACCAGTTTCATTGGGGAAGATCGTAGAAAGGACAGCTCAATTTCTTGCAGATCATGGAGTGACCCATACCGATGAAGAGAACCCTCTTGTCGGCATACTTGACGACCTGGAGCCAATCGATCCTGAAGAGATCGGCCAGATCGCAATGGTCGTCCAGTACATGAGCGAACACAACGCGTTCGTAAGGGAGCAGATCAAGGCCATGCCCTATGATGACAGGCACAACAGGATCGAAGACAATTTCAAGTCTATAATCGACGACCTGAAGATAGTCGAGGGCCAGTATGCGGATGATAACAGGATCTCAACCTTTGAAAGATGGCATAACAGAATCAGGCACGCCATTAAGGGCACCACCCATGAGCGTTTCGAGGATATACGGAATCTTTATCTTGAGATCGCTGCTGATACGAGAGAGAGGCTTCAACATCAAGCAGTTGTATTGGGCAACTATTCACAGTACCGAAAAGCGCTCAAGATGGCTGAAGGCAAGGCCCATGGGGTCAAAAAGACCCAAAAAGGGAATTATGACGCGGCCGTCAATGCAATGGGGCTAGCTGCACAGACCTTAGCTGATTATAAAGGAGACGATGGTGAAGAGCGCTCAAGGCTCGAAGGCATCAGGGATGATGCAATCACTAAAAAAAATGAAGAAGTATTAAGATATGATAGGATTAAGAGGATCGCAGAGTTCATGACTGTGGGCTATAACCTTGGAGACATGCTGATGGTGAAGCTGACAGAGAAGAAGGCGCTTGAACAGCTGAATTATGATTCGAGCGTGACCCTATTCCAGACCCATGAAGGTGTCTTCACCGCATTAGACCTTCTCCTAACTGTTGATCAAGGCATGAGGGAACAGCTCGGCGGCAAAGAGGAGCTTATTAAAGGTACTGAATCAGCAATCGACTACGTCATGAACCAGAGCTTCGACCTCGACGTTGCAGTGGCCACCGCCGGTTATGGTGATGGCATGGACAGGAAGGTTGCGGAAAAGCTCAAGCAGCACCTCGTCGAGTATCTGACCAAGATGGAGCAAGTGAAAGAGGACAACAGGAAGATTTCCACAGAGACAGCAGAGACCTATGACCGGGTATGGAGCCAGCAGGGTGTCAATCAGATCATCCAGATCAGGGCAGGACTACCGCCTGGAACCCTTGACCAGAAGACTTCTGAATAAAAACACATATAAAGGATTTACTTGGCTGTATCATCATGGCATTCGACAAATCATTGGACAAGGAACTATTCTCAGAGCAGGTAGCATTCGAGACCACACGCATCACTGTAGCCGTCTTCTCTTACAATGACGGCACGCCAAAGCTGCAGCTGTCCAGGGAGAACCTGGACCCGAACAGCGGAGAATGGCGTTTCTCGAAGGTAGGCAGGATGGACCAGGAAGAAGTTGTGGCCATATTGCCCCTGATGGAGAAAGCTAAAGAGAAGCTCTAGGCCCGTGCAGCCAGACATGGTAGGATTCTGCAACCAAGCCTTTCCTATGGTCGTTGTATGTGGATTGTGAGACATGCCGCTTGTAATTTATCTCCTCCCCGAAGTGTTCCATCACGATCGGGTCTGAGCCGAGCTCATCGATGATGCTGCGCCAGTTCTCGTATGGCATGATGTGAGGTATGTATCTCCTCTTGTTATGCCTGCTGAAGGCCTGCCTCATCTCAGGATCGACCTTGTCATAGTGGTATCCTTCAGGGGATGATGTGCCGACGAACTTGGTAGAGAGGTATCCCAGGTCCTCCTTCCGCTGGTCCTTGGCTTTCAACCTGCCGTTCTCATGCCTGCCGATCCTGCGCTTGACATCATGAGGGTCGAAGAACGGGATGGCACCGGTCATGTAATGGAGCACGATCAGCTTGTCGATTAGGATATTATGGAAATAGTTGGTCTTGGAGAAGCCGTTGCCGCCCGTGCCCTTGCGCTTCATCTCCAGGTCGTAGTTGTCGTGGAAATCGAGCTGCCTCTGGAGGAACTCGAGGCCTTCGTCCCTCTGTCCGGCTGAAAGCCTTAAGTCATGCGTGTCTTCCAGGTAGGCCTCGAAATCGTCGAGGATGCTCTCCAGCTTCGGGTCTG
>Ga0180007_10002172_pt1 | contig 24006 bp, 13 predicted proteins | sample MM_PC_MetaG_FD_121122 | JGI IMG/M metagenome (GOLD analysis project Ga0180007, IMG submission 121122) | Groundwater microbial communities from the Aspo Hard Rock Laboratory (HRL) deep subsurface site, Sweden - MM_PC_MetaG | ecosystem: Environmental > Aquatic > Deep subsurface > Groundwater... | reverse complement strand
TCCTTCACCTACACCGCCAGCGACGGCAGCCTCGACTCAAATATTGCCACCGTCACCATCACCGTTGATCCCGTCAATGATGCGCCGGTGGCCACCGACGACACAGCCAGCGGTGATGAAGACACCGCCATCAGCGGCAATGTCCTCACCAACGACAGCGATACAGAGGGCAGCAGCCTCAGCGCCACCCTCGTTGCGGGACCGGCCAACGGCACCCTCAGCCTCAACGGCAACGGCAGCTTCAGCTACACCGCCAATGCGGACTGGAACGGCACCGACTCCTTCACCTACACCGCCAGCGACGGCAGTCTCGACTCAAACATTGCCACCGTCACCATCACCGTCAATCCAGTCAATGATGCGCCTGTGGCTACCGACGACACGGCTACAGGCGATGAAGATACGGCCATCAGCGGCAATGTTCTCACCAACGACAGCGATACAGAGGGCAGCAGCCTCAGCGCCACCCTCGTCGCAGGACCTACCAACGGCACGCTCAGCCTCAACGGCGACGGCAGCTTCACCTACACCGCCAATGCGGACTGGAACGGCACCGACTCCTTCACCTACACCGCAAGCGACGGCAGCCTCGACTCAAATATTGCCACCGTCACCATCACCGTTGATCCCGTCAATGATGCGCCTGTGGCTACAGACGACACGGCCAGCGGTGATGAAGACACCGCCATCAGCGGCAACGTCCTCACCAACGACAGCGACACAGAGGGCAACAGCCTCAGCGCCACCCTCGTCGCGGGACCTACCAACGGCACGCTCAGCCTCAACGGCGACGGCAGCTTCACCTACACCGCCAATGCGGACTGGAACGGCACCGACTCCTTCACCTACACCGCAAGCGACGGCAGCCTCGACTCTAACATTGCCACCGTCACCATCAGCGTCGATCCCGTCAATGATGCGCCGGTGGCTACAGACGACACGGCGACAGGGAATGAAGGCACAACCATCATCGGAGATGTGCTGAGCAACGATACCGATACAGAAGGCAATGCCTTGACTGTCACTCTGCTCAGCGGACCGGCCAACGGCACCCTCACCCTTAACGCGGACGGCAGCTTCACGTACACCGCCAATCCGGACTGGTATGGAGTCGATACCTTCACCTATACCGCCAGCGACGGCAGCCTGAACTCCACCATCGCCACCATGACCATCACCGTCGCTCCGGTCGATAACACACCCAATATTCCCCCAAAAGACAATACAGATCCAGAAGAGCCGCCACTTGAATCAGGAGAAGAAAACCTTGCCCCTGTACAGGAGCAAACAGAGCAGGAACAACTCATCGCCGGTGACGAGCAGGCGGTAACCTCCAATGGGCCACCCATGGAAAATTCAGACAAAAACGAGACAACGGTTACCGACACTCCACCTGCCGCCGAGACTGCCGCGGAGGCTGCCGCACCCACAGAACAGGATACAGGTCCGTTACTCTCCGATAAGACATCTGCAAACACTCCTGCCGAGTTTGTGATAACGGCTGAAATGCAAAGAGAAACTGGATCCACACGTCCTACAGCAACAGAGAAGATAGAGACGGCCGACATATCCCCCACCTCTATCCTCCTGAAAAAATATCTCGACCAGATGCATTTTGACAGCGAATTGGAGTATACAAGGGCCTTTGAACAGTTACGCAATGCACTGGATGACTTCAAGGAAGCGACAGACAGTGACATCCAATACTACAAAACCGTCATCGGTTCAGCCATTGCCGTATCTACCGGTTTGTCCGTAGGCTACGTGGTATGGTTAATCCGAGGTGGCATGCTGTTGAGCTCTGTACTCTTTTCCATGCCCGCCTGGCAGATCGCCGACCCCCTGCCCCTTCTTGCCCATGGCAGAGAGAACGAAGAGGAAGAAGATGACGATGGAGAGACTCTGGAAACGATCATTGAAGACGGTACACGCAATGAGCAGGAAAAAAGAAATGCTGAGGCTGAAAAGGTAGCACACCCAACGCCTGGTACGAAAATAGATACCTTATGAAATCGCTGCCATGTTCTCCATACACCGATTGGTCCTCTCCGGATATCAGGAGTAAAACACTTGAGTACTAAATTCCGCGTCGTCCTTGGTTTGTCGGGGATCATTATCAGTCTTATTATGATGGCATCCTATTTCGGTATTATTCCGGATAAGTTGGCTGCAATCCGTGCAGGAAGGACCGGACTAGCAGAGTCCATAGCCATCCACAGCACAGCACTGGTGATGAAAAATGAGTTGAAGAGATTAAACAACGATTTCACCCTGATGACAGAGCGTAACGAAGACCTGCTCTCACTTGGTCTGCGCAAAAATGACGGCCAGTCCATATCCGCAACTCCTGGTCACGAAGAGTATTGGCAGGACATGGAGGGTGATTATTCCAGGGAATCGCAGGTCCAGATTCCCATATGGAAAGGTAAAGACAAATGGGGTCAACTTGAGCTCCACTTCAAACCGCTCAATGGAAATGGATTCCTCGGCGTATTACAATCTCCCCTGATCAGTACGGTGCTGTTCATGGGCATTGGTTGTTTTATTGCTTTTTACTTCTATCTGGGAAAGGTGTTGAGTCTCCTCGATCCATCCCAGGCCGTTCCAGGCAGGGTCCGGACAGCGCTCGACACCATGGCTGAAGGTCTGCTGGTACTTGACCACAAGGAACAGATCGTTCTGGCCAACCAGGCTTTTGAAAATATACTGGGAAAAGCATCCGGTGAATTGCTGGGCTATAAGGCTGGCACGTTTCCCTGGCGGGACATGGAAGGAAATAAACTAAAGAGAGAGCAACGCCCATGGGTTCAGGCCATAACGCTGGGCGAAGTGCAAAAAAACAAAAGGCTCCGCCTCATTCTTCCAAATCGAAAACAACTGACCTTTAATATCAACTGCTCTCCAGTACTGAGTTCCGGGAAAAAATATGCCGGTGTTCTCATCAGTTTTGACGACATCACCCCGCTTGAAGAAAAAGAAATTGAACTGCGTAAATCCAAGGATGACGCAGAGTCTGCAAATCGAGCCAAGAGTGAATTCCTGGCAAACATGAGCCATGAGATCCGCACCCCCATGAACGCCATTCTCGGGTTTACCGAAATTCTCAAACGAGGCTATGTCAAAAATGAAAAGGATAGCCTCAGGTATCTCGATATTATCAATAACAGCGGCAAGAATCTGCTCGACCTGATCAACGACATTCTCGATCTCTCCAAGGTGGAATCGGGACGCCTGGAAATTGAAAAAGATCGGGTAGACCCCCATCGCATCCTCATCGAAGTCCTCCAGATCCTGAACGTCAAAGCAGAGGAAAAATCGATTGCCCTTGAGTTTAAAGCACTTAGTCCCCTACCGCAGACCATAGAGACCGATCAGGCACGGATGCGGCAAATTATTTTCAACCTGGTGGGAAACGCGGTCAAATTCACCGACAGGGGCAAGGTCACAGTCGACTGTCGCCTGCAAAAGGGTCAGGGCGATCCACAGCTCGTGATCCAGGTAACCGACAGCGGCATCGGTATTGCTCCGGATAAATTAAATGCTGTCTTTGATCCCTTTGTGCAGGCGGATGCCCAGATTACCAGGCGCTTCGGCGGCACGGGCTTAGGGCTTGCCATCAGCCGCAAATTTGCCCGGGCCCTGAATGGCGACATAACCTTGGCAAGCGAACCCGGCAAAGGGAGCCGTTTCACCGTCACCCTGCCAACTGGTGATTTGCAGGGCATTGCCCTCCTTGACCCCGAGGAACTGCTGGCTGCCCGGCAACAGCTGCAAGATAACCGCCAGTCGCGATGGCAATTTTCCCCAGGCTCCGTTCTGGTAGTAGATGATGGAGCTGAGAACCGAGAGCTGGTCAGATTTTTACTTGAAGATGCAGGTCTGACAGTGGATGAAGCTGAAAACGGACAGAGGGGAGTGGAGAAAGCAGTTGCCAATCAATACGATCTGCTCTTGATGGATGTCCAGATGCCGGTAATGGACGGCTTCACCGCCACCCAAACCCTGCGCCGGCAAGGGCTGACGATGCCGATCATCGCCCTCACCGCTAACGCCATGAAGGGTTTTGAGCAGCAATGCCTGGATGCAGGCTACTCAGGCTATCTCTCTAAACCCATTGAAGTGGACCGCTTCATGGGCTATATGGCCACTCATTTTAATGGCAAGGTAATCTGTGACGAAACAGCTTCTTCTCCCCTTGCCACAGACGAGCAGGAAAGGAGTAGTGAAAAGGCCCAATTCAAAAACACCAGCCCAATCTTTTCAAGACTGCACGGCAAAAATGAGAAATTCCGACCACTGATACAACGCTTTATCGACCGTCTCGGTGAGCAGCTGCAGACCATGGACGAGGCCGTCGAAGGCAATGACCTGAAAGCAGTCGCCGATCTTGCCCATTGGTTGAAAGGTGCAGGAGGAACAGTGGGTTTTAATGACTTTACCGAGCCGGCTGCCCAGTTGGAACTTCTTGCCAAAGCGGGAAAAAAAGCAGAGCTTGGGACTCTGTTAGCCGAGCTTCACGCCCTGGCAAACAGGATTGCCAGCCTTGAAGACCAATCACCACTCACCTCTGTCCCCAGTGGGCTACCACCTGATACGCTTGCCACAAAAGAGCCCGACATTGATTCCCGGCCCCAGACAGGGCTCAATAAGCCGGTAGTCTCACGCCTGGCAATTCATCCTCAATTTCACCGCCCTATTTTTCACTTTGTGGAAAAGCTCAAAGCGCAGATAGAACACATGGAACAATCCTGGCAGCGTCGTGATCTGTTGGAACTTGCAGAATTTGCCCACTGGTTGAAAGGCTCGGCGGGCACAGTCGGATATGACGATTTCACAGAACCTGCTACCAGACTTGAGGAATATAGCAAAGCAGGCCTGATAGAACAGACGGCAAAGACAGTTGCAGAAATACGCTCTCTCGCCAGCGCCGTGGTACCGCCGGAAACACCCTGACAACCCTGAGATTCAACATACAAACTGACAATTTACCAATTGCATCTATTTGAAAGAGGCTGAAAATTCATGAGGGAACAATATTACAAGTTGACTGACGCCACAATCATGATGGTCGATGACGAACCGATCACCATGGAGATGGTGCAGGTCTTTCTTGAAGAAGATGGATATAACAATTTCTACCTGGAGGAACACTCCTCGCGGGCCATACAGAGCCTTGAAGAGGTAGCACCTGACATCCTGCTCCTTGACCTTGTCATGCCTGAGGTCTCAGGATTCGAAATCCTCTCCGCAGTACGGGAGCATTCGAGATTCAAACATCTGCCCGTCATCATCCTCACCTCGTCATCAGACAATGAAAGTAAACTCCGGGCCCTGGACCTCGGCGCCACCGACTTTCTCGCCAAACCGGTAGATCAGAGTGAACTGCGGCTGCGGGTGCGTAACACCCTCGCCGCCAAGGCCTACACAGACCAACTCGTCTATTATGATCCCCTGACCAAACTGCCCAACAAGCAGATGTTTCACGAACATTTTGAATGGGCACTCAAAAGAGCACAACGCTACAAGGAGCAGATAGCATTATTCAATATATGCCTGGATAATTTCGGCAGAATCAACGCCTCCATCGGCCTCAACGGGGGTGATGCAATCCTCTTTCAGATTGCCCGTCGTATCGAACAGATGGTAAGAGGTACTGATGTCCTGGCCCATTCCCTGCCCAGCGAAAACATGGATATGAAATTATTTCGCACCGAGGGCGGTGCCTTTCTCCTGCTTATAGAACGGCTTCATAGCTCTGCAGAGGCGGTAATGATAGCGCAGCGTCTTTTACAGCTCATAAGGAAACCCCTGCAGGTGGAAGGTAAGGATATCTATCCCACAGTGAGTATCGGTATCTCCACTTTTCCCGACGAGGGAAAAGATTGCGCCTCTCTCGAGCACCTGGCCAATAATGCCAGGGAATTCGTGAAGAAGGACGGTGGTGATGCCTTTCAATTTTCTTCCCAGGATATCAACACCATCTATGCAAAACGCCTGGGGATGGAAAACCGACTGCGAAAGGCTTTAGAAAAAAACGAATTTATCCTCTACTACCAACCTAAAATCGATATCAAAACAGGCGTGATCCAAGGGGTTGAGGCCCTTGTCCGCTGGAACAGGGACGGCAATGGCCTTGTACCGCCCAATGACTTCATTCCGTTGGCCGAAGAAACCGGACTCATCGTCCCCATCGGCAACTGGGTTCTTTCTGAGGCATGCAGACAACTCAACAGGTGGCATCAAACCGGTAGCCCCAAAATCAGCATGAATGTAAATCTGTCTGCCAAACAATTCCAGGACAGCCAATTTTACGCAGTTACCAAGCGCATTATCGACGAAAGCGGCATAGCCCCACCCTTTCTCACCCTGGAATTTACCGAAAGCCTGCTCCTCAACAACATTGAGGATAAAATCAAACAGTTACAGCAATTAAAGAACCTGGGCGTCAAATTATCTATCGATGATTTCGGCACCGGATACTCATCCCTGAGTTACCTGAGAAAACTGCCATTGGACGAGTTGAAGATTGATCGCTCCTTCATCATGAATGTGCCCGACAAAAGCACTTGCTCCGCCATTGTTTCATCGGTGATATTTCTTGCCCACGCCCTCGACTTGGAGACTATAGCTGAAGGTGTGGAGACAGAAGAGCAACTTCGTTTCCTGCAAGAGGAAAACTGTTGTCAATATCAGGGATTTTTCTGCAGTCGCCCCCTGCCGGCGGCAGAACTCTACCAGCAGTTTTTATCTCCGGAGAGTAAGAAAGAGAGAGTCGAATCAGCCAATGCTCACTGCTGAACGTTTACCGGAAACGACGCCAGAAGAGCGAATAAACACCACCATTCTCATGTGTTGGGACCGCTGAAGCCATACATCTTAGTTTTCCTCAGCAACAGGCAGAGAAATTCTCATCCGTCTCTGACAGGCATCTCTCCTTGCACCTCTCTCACATTGGCCCCGACAGCTTCCTGCCTGCTCTGGGGGCGAGGTGCTGCTTTTTGCCGGCAATCACACAAATACATTGATAACACAACAAAAAACATGCTAGGTTGCGTTAATAAAAAAAGAAGATCCCAATCATACTTTGTCACTATCTAATATGCTGATCCATATTTATCGCATCTCAATTCTCCTCACCGCCATTTGCTTCGCCTTTTTCTCTTCCGCTGTTGCAAACGAAGGAAACGACTCTCCTCAGAGAAACGAGCCCCCCACTCCTTCTCTCGCTGCATCCCAAAGCGACCAGAAGATTCTCAGCCTTGACAACCTGATCAAGATTGCCTTGGAAAACAACCGTAAGATAGAGGTCGTACGACAGAAGCTGGCCCAGAGTCAAGGTCTGCTCACCCAGGTACGATCGGGCTACCTGCCACGTCTGGCAATTCAAGGGCGTTACAATTACACAGAAAGAAAAGATTCGGCCCTGTCTGAAGGATTTGAGAATACCAGCAGTAGCGGAGGGCAAATAACGGCGGACTTCAATGAGACTGAAACGGATGATGTTGTGCACGGATCGGTCAACCTTTCTCAGCTCATCTATGACTTCGGCAAGACAACAGGCAGCATTGACGTTGGAAAATCAAACCTGCAAGCAGCGGATGCGCATCTCCAAAGACAGGTACAAACCATTGTCTTTCAGGTGAAGGAGGCATACTACAATGTCCTTGAAAAGAGGCGCTTGATCGAAGTTGCCGCTGAATCCGTGAAAAGTTTCGAACAGCATCTGGAGCGGGCAAAGATCTATCACAAGGCTGGGGTACGCACCCGATTCGATGTCATCAATGCCGAGGTGGAACTGTCAAACAGCAAAATGGGTCTGCTGCGGGCCCAATATAATTTCAAAACAGCACGAGTTGCGCTGGTGCAGGTGTTGGGTATACAGCCCAACCAAAACCAATACACCTTAGACAGTGATGACCTGCCACTCGATAACATTCTTGAATCTATGCCCCCTCTGCCCGACACCCTTGACAACCTGAAAAAAGAGGCGATAAAACAACGGCCTGACATCATTCAGCTTCATCTTTTGACAGAGGCCGCCAAGGCCAATCTTGCCCGAATCAAAGGGGACTACTGGCCATCCATCTCGGCCGAGGCCAAGTATAATGAGTATGATACTGATCTGTCCCTGTATAAAGACAGCTGGGAAGTAGGCATTGCCTGTACCTGGGAGTTGTTTTCAGGATTCCAGACTCAAGGCGCCGTAGCCGAAGCGATGGGGCGCCTGCTTGAAAACAAAGCCCAACTGCAAGACCTGGAATTAACAGTAGCAAGAGAGGTTACAGAGAGCTACCTGCAAACGGATGAAAACCGGGAAGGCGTTCAAATAGCATTACAGACCTTAGAACTTGCCAAAGAAAATCTGCTCCTCGCAGAGAAGAGGTATCAGTCCGGATCATATGATGTGATCGAATTCAATGACGCTCAGCTCAGCCTGACCAGAACGCAAAACGAACTTGTGGTGACCTACTATGGATATCTTACTGCCCTGGCCAGCGTCGAACACGCCATTGGCCGCCTTGCTCCGAAAACATTGAATTAATTTCCCCGCAAGAAGCTCGCCCACACCTTCAGCCGCGAACCAACCCCGTACCCCGCATTCAGGAAAGCGGCACGCAACACCACCATTCGCGGCTGAAGCCGGCTCCAACAATAAAGCCCACCTTCCTCGACTCGCTTCCCGCGACCCTGCTAGTCGCCGGCTGTCAGCAAGAGCGGGAGGAGAAAAGGAGGAACTACAAAAAAATGCTTCTCAAACGCTCCGATATCATAGCCCTTCCCCTGAGGTCTGACCTCGCCCCTCTGATCTGAGAGTATCGCCTGGGCAGACAAATCCTGACCACTATCTATGGCCGGGCTTCCCTGGAGCAGGACATGGGTCCAGGTGAGTCCCCCATTGTCACGAAGTGGTCCCAGGAGAGGATCGCGCCTTGCCAAATCTGTTCCGTGACTGAGATTGCAGCTCCCGTCACTGTCCAGATTCCCCCCCAGGGACTCCAAAGGGGAATAGAGCAGGCAGTCCCTCCCCTCATTGCCTGCGACAAGGCTGTTGATACTCATCACTTGCCCCTCGTTAACCAGGCCTCCCCCTGACCCGTCGACCTGATTTTCGGCAATGGTTGACTGAACAACTTCGAGGACACCGCTGTTATGGATCCCGGCCCCCTGGGGAAGCGCATTACCTGCTATCCTGTTCCTGCTCACCGTGGTATTTTTAAGATACATTCCCCCCTGATTCCAAAGACCGCCACCACCGACACTCCCATTCTCGGCCACCGTTGTTCCATCCAGCCGCATGCTGGACCCAAGACCGTTCCAGATGGCACCGCCCATGCCTGCGGTGTTGGCCAAGAAGGAGGAATTAATCAGGCTGCAGTCACCCCGGTTATAGAGCGCCCCACCACCGCTCATATCAGCTCCAGCGAGCACATGGTTATCCATGGCCGTCACTGCCCTCAGGGTCAGCAAGCCGCTGTTCCGAATGGCTCCGCCCCCCCTGTTCGAATCTTGGGAATCAAGCCCCAGGCTTCCGTTCTGAAGGCCAAGATTCTTTATCAGCACACGACTCTCTGTGCCATGGATATCAAAGATTCTGTCCAGTCCCCCGCCGTCAATGACAGTAACTCCTGCCCCCCCTCCCGAAATCGTCACTGATTCTCTGATATCAAGATCACCAGTAGCAGCCTCATCTTCTCCAAAACCGCTCTCTTCGAGCAGATAGACTCCGGAAGAAAGGGTAATCGTGTCAGCACCTGGCAGGCTGTTCGTCTCTTCAATGGCTGCCCGTAATGTACAGAAGGGGAAGACGTAAAAGGGAGGGACAAAAATGACATAGGCCACACAGAGCCCATTTCCCGGGCTCAAATCAGGCACATCAGCCCTGGAATTAACAGTGAAGCTGGCCGCGACTCCATTCCCTGGAGAGAAGGTAAAAAAAAGACAAACAAAAAAGAGAACAGCCAGCAGCAACCCGTTATCATTTTTGTTTTTTGTCATTTCCATATCTACCTGTTTTCCCGGCATGAATTCACCCACTGACCTCATGTGGAAACAACCATCACTGGACCTCTTCCAGAAAGACCAAAATATCTGCCACGTCTTGATCGGAAAGACGTTCTTGCGGATAGGACGGCATAACAGGCGACCTCGAATTTCGCACCTTTGCCTGCAACTTCCAATACCTTAAGCCCAGGCCCCTGAGCACAGGACCCCGGCCACCTGTCCCATCCTTTCCATGGCAACCATCACAGTGCTGCATGGCAAACCAGCGGGCCCCATCCGAGCCATTCCCTTCAGGGGGGGGCACTACAAGAACAGAGAAACAAACAACTCCCAACCAGAAAGAGGACACTCCCTGTACCTATGACTTTCAGCACAGCATCTCGCACCATCGCCCCCTTGAGGAGATTTTCTTGGCAAGATAACGCCTATCAGCTATCCCTGGGAGCCTGTCGGACTTAGACATAAATCCAAGAGACTCCTTGCCATATTATATGGTCAGCTTTCCAAATCGCAAAGCAAAAGCAGTGACATGAGGTTGTCCGAGAAGAAACATTTCTTCCCAAATCGACAACTTCTCAAAAAATCAGCACAGCCATCTGTCTGCTATTGCGACCATTGTTTTTCGAGCATTGCAAAAAGTTGGGGAGAGAGATCATTCCACCAACAGAGGATCCCTGCTGATCAAGGAGGCTGCCCAAAATGTCCATCCCAGGACGATAAGACCAATCATGACAAAGGAAGGGGCCAGCCCCAAAAGATCGACGCTGATCCCTGCCCCCAGTGCCCCCAGGAGCACCCCCATGCTCATGGCCAGGTTAAAAATGCCCATCATGCTCCCCTGGCCATACCGCCGCCCCTCTTCTGTAGCCAGAGCCCCCAGAACCGGCCAGATAATAGCCTCCCCGACTCCGAGAATGGCAAAGAGAAGGAGGAGCCAGGCAAAACTCCCAGCCAATGGAACCAGGCACATCACCCCGCTCACCACCAGACAGCCGACCTTCAACAGCCAGACCTTGTTGCTGCGATCAGCAAGCTTACCAAAGGAAGTCTGGAGCAGGGCGTTGACAAAGGTTCGGCAGGCAATCACTATTCCGATCTGCAGTCCACTTGCCGCAAACCACTGATGCATGAGCAGGGGGAGAAATGCCATGGTGGGAACCATAATAATCATGGTCGACATCCGGGCCATAAGGATGCCCCTGCTCCTCCGGCCTGCCAGGAGAGCGGTCAGGACCTGAAAGGTGCTCAACTCAGGGCCAGTCCCGCTCTGTGCAGCAGAGGCAGGCATCTGCAGTAAAACCAGGATCAGAGCAAGTGCACTCAAGGCTGCCATGGCATAAAATGCAGATTCCATGCCCCAGAAATCGGTAAAGATTCCACCCAGCAGGGGACCGGTACCAATTCCGCAGAAGATGGCAATATTGAGCATGGACATGGCCTGGCCCTCCTTGCCCTCCTCTGCCATATCTCCCATATAGGCCATGGCCACAGGCACGATCATTGCCGATCCCACCCCATGCAGGGCCCGGATCAGGATAAGATTACCGACTGAGGCGGCCTGGGGCAGAATAAGACCGATCAGGGTGTACACAAAAAGACCGCTGACCAGAAAACGCTTCCGGCCCCAGCGGTCAGAGAGGGTACCGACTATGGGCTGCAGCAGGCCGCGGCTGATGGAAAAGGCAGCGATAATCAACCCCAGACCAAAACCACTTGCCCCCAGATCGGTGGCAAAGACCGGCATCACTGGAACAATGATGCCAATGCCCAGGAGAGCGATATAGACTGACAGCAGAAGTGTGACCACCATTCGATGCGGCATATACGGAGTTCTGAGTGAACAGTTGATAGTTAAGAGTGAAAAGTATTCTCAAGAGTTCCCGATAACACTATCTCCTGACAAAGTCGAGCAGACAATAGCTCCCAGGCAGATCACCGCCATGCCCCAGAGCCACCTGTTTTCATCGTAATTTCTTGACTTTCACTCACTTAGTCTCGTACTCTGAGAGGAGAGAGATCTATTAACCAGAAACGTCCTCTGGAGGAAAGAACTGCATGCATGACGTTATGACCATCTGTAACTACTGCGGCTGTGGCTGTGGAGTCTACCTTCGGGTACAAGGGAACAGGGTCGTCGGCTCCTATCCCAGCAAAAACCACCCCATCTCCCAAGGTAATCTCTGCTCCAAGGGCTGGCACCTGCATGAGTTCATCCATTCGCCAAAGCGCCTCACCGAACCCCTGCTGCGCAAAAACGGCGCCCTTTGCCCGGCAAGCTGGGAGGAGGCCCTGGACTATACGGCAAAGGCCCTGCGCACAACTCAGGAGCAACACGGCCCTGACGCCCTCGGCATCCTGGCTTCTGCCAAGTGCAGCAATGAAGAGAACTACCTCCTTCAGAAACTGGCCCGGGCAGGCCTGCAGACCAATAACATCGATCACTGCGCCAGGCTCTGACACTCTTCCACAGTGGTAGGTCTTGCCACAAGTTTTGGAAGCGGGGCCATGACAAACTCCATAGGCGAACTGGAAGGCGCCGAGGTCCTGCTGGTCACCGGCTCCAACACCACCGAGACCCATCCCCAGATCGCCCGCAACATCTTAAAAGGCGTAGACCGGGGTGCAAAACTGATCGTCATCGATCCCCGAAAAACAGATCTGGCCCGCGAGGCCCATATCCATCTGGCCCTGCGCCCGGGCACAGACATTGCCCTCATCAACACCATGATGCGGATCATCCTCGACGAAGACCTGGCCGATGATCTCTTTATCTCCATGCGCACCGAGAACTTCACCTCCCTGCGCGACTATCTCCATCGTCTCGACCTTGCAAAAATGGCAGCGATCACCGGAATCGACCTCTCGACCATACGCGAGGCAGCCTGCACCTATGCCCGGAGCTGCAAGTCCGTGATCTGTTACTGCCTCGGAGTTACCCAGCACACCTGCGGCACAAACAATGTCCAGGCCGTGGCCAACCTGGCCATGCTCACCGGCAATGTGGAAAAGGAACACGGCGGCGTCGATCCCCTGCGTGGTCAGAACAATGTCCAGGGTGCCTGCGACATGGCGGCCCTGCCTGCTGTCCTCCCCGGGTACCAGGATCTGGCAGCTCCCAAGGTCCGGCAACGATTCAAGGCGGTCTGGGGTGTGGCCCCTCCCGAAACCCCGGGCAAGAGTCTCACCGAGATGACCCACTCCGGCAGTGAGGGAGCGATACGGGCCATGTTCATCATGGGCGAGAACCCGGTGCTCAGCGACCCGCATCAGAAGCGCGTCCAAGACACCCTGGAGCACCTCGACTTTCTGGCAGTCTCAGATATCTTCCTCACCGAGACCGCAAAGCTTGCCCACGTGGTCTTCCCAGCGGCATCCTTTGCTGAAAAAAGCGGCACCATCACCAACTCCGAACGACGGGTCCAGCTCTGTCACCAGGCCATCACCCCCATCGGCAACTGCCGCTCCGACAGCCAGATCATCATGGAACTGGGCAGACGCCTGGATTGCCCGGGAATGGATTTTGCCTCAGAGGCAGAGATCATGGAAGAGATCAGCCTCCTCGCCCCGATCTACGGCGGCATCCATTACCACAGGCTGGAAGGGAGCTGGGGCCTGCAGTGGCCCTGCTGGAACCTGGACCACCCGGGCACCACCTTTCTCCACAAATACTATTTTACCAGGGGCAAAGGACAATTCACCATCACCGAACACCAGGAACCACGTGAAGGGGTCGAAAATAAATACCCCTTCACTCTGGTCACCGGCAGAGGTTCCTATCATCACTATCACACCGCAACCATGACCCGCCAATCCAGACGACTGGTACGCGAATATCCGGAGGCGCTTGTCGAAATAAACCGGCTGGACTGTGAGACACTGGGCCTGCAAGAGGGGGAACTGGTGGAACTCGTTTCCAGACGCGGCAGGGTCCGGGTCAAGGCCCAGATCACAGAGCGGGTACAGCCCGGCACCGTCTTCACCTCCTTCCACTTCTGGGAGGTGCCGATCAACCGCCTGACCATCGATGCCCTGGATCCAAAATCCAAGTGTCCCGAGTTCAAGGTCTGTGCAGTCAATGTGCGAAAGGTGGCCAATGATTAATCTCAAAGAACTGATCCTGACCAAGGACAATCTCATCCCATTGCTCCGCAAGCTGGGCAAAGAGGCCCGGCTGATCGCACCGGTGCAGAACACCTACGGCGACACCCTGTTCACGGAAATTTCTGACCTTGATGCCACCGAGATCGATCTCAGCAACCAGCCCCAGGCCTCCCTCAAGCCATTTCTCCTCCCTCAGCAGGAAACCCTGGCCCACTACAGCATTGACCAGGATGGCTATACCTTTACCCCGCCGAAACCCGAACAGGCAACGATCTATTTCGGTGTCCGTTCCTGTGATCTTACCGCTGTCCTCTACATGGACCTTATCTTTTCCAAGCCAACAAAGGACAGCAATTACTACGCTCGCCGCAACCAGTCTCTGATCATCAGCCTGGGCTGCAACGACCCCTTTGCCAACTGTTTCTGTGAAGCCACCGGAAGCGGGCCCTCCCTGGAATATGGCTACGACCTGCAGCTCATCGATATTGGCGACTGTTATTTTGTCTCTGCCGGACGGAGAAAGGGAGCAGACCTCCTGAAGAAATGGGGCTATTTTTTCAGAGAAGTAGACGAAGAAGACCGGAAGATCCGTTATCAGCTCCTCCTTGAAGCTCGAGGAAAATTCACCAGGAACGTGCAGGTGGCCCATGCCTGCCGCAGGCTGGAAAAGCATCCGGTCCCCGAAACAATCTGGAACGCCCTCTCCCGCCGCTGCTACGACTGCGGAGGCTGTGCCTATGTCTGTCCTACCTGCACCTGTTTTTCAGTGGATGATATGGCCCTGAACGAGAGCGAGGGCCTGCGACTACGGAGTTGGGATGCCTGCACCAGCAGTGGCTTCACCCGGATGGCCGGCGGTCACAACCCCGTAGATCGTCGTCACCACGCCCTCAAACGGCGGTTTCTGCACAAACTCAAAGATGATTTCAGCCGGCACGGAAAGGTCTCATGCACCGGCTGCGGCCGCTGTATCGACATCTGCTTCGGCGGAGTCGACATCACCACCTTTATTCATCTGGTCACTACGGTGGAGGTTCCATGACAGAGAACTTTATTCCTGAGCGCGCCGTGATCCGAGAGATCATCATCGAAAATGAACAGATCCGTACCTTTCGCCTGGAACTCCTGAACAAGACCCATCCCTTCACCTTTCTCCCGGGCCAGTTTCTCATGCTCTCCGTGCCCCATTGCGGCGAGGCAGCCATCTCCATCTCCTCGTCCCCCACCGCTCTGCCCCTGATCGATCTTTCCATCCGTAAGGCAGGAGAACTGACCACTGCCATCCACGCGATGAAGGCCGCTGCCCAGGTGGGCATTCGCGGTCCCTTTGGCAAACCTTTTCCAGTGGCCAGTTTCAGCGGCCGCAACCTCCTCGTCATCGCCGGCGGCATAGGCCTGGCCCCCCTCAAGGGCGTGATTGATTACAGCCTCTTTCAACAGGAACTGGAGGAAGACTCGGTGCAGGACATGACCCTGCTCTACGGCAGCAGAACGCCCTCTGACATCGCCTTCCAGGAGGTGATAACAAAGTGGCAGGCGCAGGGTGTTGACTGCAGGCTTACCGTGGACAGGGCAGAGGAAGAATGGCAGGGAGCAGTGGGACTGGTAACAGATCTCCTGGAAGCGTGTCCCATAACAGAGAAGACAACGGCCCTGGTCTGCGGCCCGCCAATCATGATCCGCTTTGCCATTGCCCACCTCTCTGCCATGGGCTGTGCCGACGAAGCGATCATTACCACCCTGGAACGGCACATGAAGTGCGGTATGGGAATCTGCGGCCACTGTCATCTTGATGGGAGGCTGGTCTGCGTGGACGGCCCGGTTTTCAGTCTTGCCCAGCTGAAGGGTATGGAAGGGGCGGGTTGAGGGTATGCGGGTTGCGGTATGCGGTATGCGGGTTGCGGTTTGAGGTGTGCGGGTTGGGGTTTGCGGGTTGGGGTTTGCGGGTTGGGGTTTGCGGGTTGGGGGAAAGGGGGCCTGGTGTGGTCACCCGGATTCAAGCTGTGTTGCTATGTGTTGCATCACGATAGCCATCAAGAGTAACGAGGTCTGAATGAGTGATACTCAATCGAAATATACGATTACCTTTCTTCCGGCAAACCGGAGCATACGAGTCCATGCCGGGAGCAGTCTGATTAAGGCGGCCAGGAAGGCTGGTCTCCATATCAATGCCTCCTGTGGCGGGGCGGGGGTGTGTGGGAAGTGCCGGGTCCTCCTGGAGTCGGGAGAGGTGCGAGGGGGAAGGAGTGAGAAACTCTCTGCGGAAGACTATGCCCGTGGCTACCGCCAGGCCTGTATTGCCGAAATCCATGAAGAGATCACCGTGCGCATTCCCGAGGAATCGGGGCGCCAAAAAGGCGGTCTGAGCACCGACATCCCGCCCCGGCACCATGCGCGGATGCATATCTTTGATATGGAAGACCTCAAAAAGGAAGGGATCTTTTATCCCCCTGTGGAAAAGGTCTGTTTGGAACTGTCCAGACCGGATGTCCATGACAACCGGGCCGACGTGGGCCGGCTTATCCAGGGCTTGGCCGACCAGATGGACAGGCACCGGCTGGTCACCGGCCTCACGGTGCTGAGAAAGATCAGACGGGCCCTCAGGGAAAACGATTTCCTGGTCACGGTGACCATCGAGCTGCCGGTGAACGCCATGTCCAAAAGTCACCTCCTCAATATCCAGCCAGGCCGCTGGACTCACCGTAATTTCGGCCTGGCCTTTGATATCGGCACCACCACCGTGTACGGGGTCCTGATCGACCTCAACAGCGGCAATATCCTGGCCAAAGACTCCTGCTACAATCCCCAGATGAGCTATGGCGAGGATGTGATTTCCAGGATTATCCATGCCGAAAAGCCGAGAGGCCTGGCTATGATGCATGAGCTGGTGACAGATGCCATGAACGAGATCATCACTAAGATGCTGAAGACAGCTCCCCCCCCACCAAATTCCAGCCACGGTCCCATCACTCGGGACGAGATCAACTCCATTACCATTGCCGGCAACACCACCATGACCCATCTCCTCCTGGAGCTGGAACCGGACAATATTCGACGTTCCCCCTATGTCCCGGTCTCCACCTTTTTTCCTCCCATGCGTGCCGAAGACCTGGGCCTCACCCTGCCCCACCACTGTGTGGCCCTCCTCTATCCGGCAATCTCAAGTTACGTGGGCGGCGATATCGTCGCCGGCGTCATGGGATCGGGCATGTACCGCACTGAACTCCTCACCCTCTTCATCGACGTGGGCACCAATGCCGAGATCGTTATCGGCAACAAGGAATGGCTGGCCTGCGCTGCCTGCTCGGCAGGGCCTGCCTTTGAAGGCGGCGGCATCACCCACGGCATGCGGGCCGTGGAAGGGGCCATCAGTGACTTCAGCATCAACCCGGAGACCCTGGAACCGATGAATGTCACCGTCGGTGAGAAACCGGCCCTGGGCATCTGCGGCTCGGGGCTCCTCATTCTCGTGGCCACCCTCTTTGAACACGGGGTACTGAACCAGAGCGGAAAATTCAATGCCATTGATAATCCGCGCATCCGGGAAGGCCGCAACGGCCGGGAATACGTCCTGGCCTGGAAGGATGAATGTGCGGCCGATCACGACATCGCCATCAACGAGGTGGATATCAACAACTTTATCCGGGCAAAAGGTGCCATCTTTGCCGGAATCACCACCCTCCTTGAGCTGGTAGGGCTGCAGGTAAGCGACCTGGAACAGATCATCCTGGCCGGCGGTTTCGGCTCCTTTATCGATCTCGACAGTGCCATGACTGTGGGTCTGCTTCCGGAAGTGGACCCGGACAAGGTTCTCTATGTGGGCAACGGCTCCCTCATGGGTGCCTGGATGAGTGAACTCTCCAACCATATCCGCAAGGATGTGGTCGAGGTGGTGCGCAAGATGACCAGCTTCGAGCTCTCCGAGGTCCCCAGCTTCAAAGATCAATACGTGGCCTCCATCTTTCTGCCCCACACCGACCTCAGCCTCTTCCCCAAGGTCGAGCAACGGAGAACCCTTCGCTGATGTCGAATAGTGGAGAGGGACTGGACCAGCAGCAGCCCATGAATTTACACAACAAAACAGACCATGCCCAGCTCCGCAAAGGGTTCACCCTGGTCCTTTCCGGTGGTGCCGCACGGGGCTATGCCCACGTCGGCGTCCTCTCCTATCTCTTGGAAAGGGGGCTGCTGCCGGATGAGATCATCGGCACCAGCATGGGAGCGCTGATTGGCGCTGCCTGTGCAGTCGGTCTCGGCCCAGATGAAATAACGAATCATATCATAAAGTTCTCGAAACTGAGCCGCTGGCTGAGACCTTCACTGTCCCATCCGGCACTGCTTGATTCCCACAAACTGGAGAAGATTTTCCACGGCCTGTTTGGAGAACAGGGCATGGAGGATTCTAAAATTCCCCTGAAAATCATTGCCACGGATTTCAACAATGGTCAGATTCGTGTTTTTCAGGCCGGGGACTCCGTCCTCATTCACCAGGCCGTGTCCTGCTCCATGTCGATTCCGGTCATCTTTCCGCCAGTGCCGTTGGAAAACACCGCCTATGTTGACGGTTTTCTCTGCGCCAACCTGCCGGTACAGCAGGTATCGGATCCCGAAAAACCCATCATTGCTGTTGATGTCATGTCTGCCCGTGCCAATGGACCCTATCAGCCAGAGCATCCCTCATGGCTCGAACTTCCGGGTGAGATTATAGAGATGTATGAACGCAGTTTCTACCTGATGGTCCAGAATCAGACCCGCACGGCCTGTGCACAGCAACAAAATATTATCTCACTGCAACCAGAACTGGCCGAATTCAATCTCTATGATTTTGACAAGGTCGAACCGATCATAGCCAAGGGGTACCAAGAGGCAGTGGCTGTCCTTGGCTGAAGGCAACAGGGGTCAGCCCACCCTTGGTCGGCTAACGAAAAGAACATTTTGTCGGTATCTGCTATGGGATGGGGTGTTGCTGGAGGGGGGAGAAAGAAAAGGCAGTGATGTCCCTGGTGGCTGAAAGTACCTTAGAAATTCTTTTCCTGTTTTTTTGGAAAAAATTTGGTGAAAGTACTTTCAGCCCTCAAGGGGATACTGTATTGGGTGCCGGCGTACCGTTCCATCACCAGTGTTAGTTTTGTATCGGAATCGCAGTGGCTTCAAATCCATACTTGCTGAGTATTTTTTGGCCCTCGGGCGATAGAATATACATGGCCAGACGCCAAGCCTCATTCACTGCTCCGTCCCTCACCAAAAGACCATAATCGGCTCCTACAGAAAGTTCTCCAGGTATCCTGATGATTTTGAGGGCTTGCACTTCTTTTTGTGCCAACACGGCATTGGTACAGTAGGTCAGAAAGACATCAGCCTTCTTCTCCCCCATAACCCAACCGTATGGATTATGACCTGCGGGAGCCTTCTCACTGTCTGGGCCGCCAGTGAGCTGGAGCGCCTTTCCGGAAAGGGTTGCAAAGCTGCCCGCCTGTATTGTATCTGCCTTTGTAAAGAGTTCCCAGGCATAGTCTCCGCTTGGATCTGCCTTTGGTGTCGAAGTCCCCACTCTGACAGTTGAGTCCATCAGGGTATGCAAAAGAGTCTCTGTTGTTATCTCTACATCAGGCTGAGCCAGGGCACAAAGCTGATTACGGGCAAACAGCACAACAGGACTTCCCCAGCCACTGGCTGCGAGTTTTTCGGGGTGAGCCATATTCGCAGAGGCAAAAACGTCTGGACTTTCCCCTCCTTCAATGGCCTTGCGCAAGAGACCACTAGGGCCAAATTTGGTGGTTACTTTGGCCTGATAGGTCTGTTCATAGGAAGCCACAACATCACCAAGGGCAGCCTTCAAGCTCCCGGCAGCATAGAGCTTTAAGGCATCTGCCGATGCAGACAAAGGCATCGCCAGGACAAGAAAAACAACAACGGCCACGTAATTTCGATAACTTTTCACACGTACTCCTTTTCTGTTTAACATCATGTCTCAGCCACCGGCTTATCCGGCGGATTTTTTGCTCAGGATACTGTTCTTGCCACCAAAGAAGGCTCCAGTGCGACTGACAACGGCTTTCATTTCCAATGCCCGTTACACCCGTAGCCTCCCAAGCCAGCACCCGGCGTTGTGCGTATCATTATGCGTAATGACATGAACGTCAACAAAATTTCCGCCTCCAACAATCAATAAAGGCCGAGAACGGACTGGCCCCCTGACATGATAAAAATGCCCCACTCCTCTCCCCCGCCCCAATCGCTCATAACGGATAAGGCAGGCTGAGATGGAACGTATCAAGAAGACGAGCATCCAATGGCAACCAGTGCAAGGCATGGATACGCAGGTAACCCGGCTCACCAGAAAGCCTCACCGCCAAATAAACCTTGCCGACACCTTGTGGCTCAAGGGCATAACATTGCCTCGCGTAGCCATCGACACCAAAAGATATTTCTTTTTCCAGCAGAGGGTTGGAGCGGGAGGGAGACAACTCAACAGCGGCAACATCCACATGGGATGTCCCACCTTTTTCCACACCGAGACAGAAAAAAGAAGCACTCTCCGAGACGGAAAACGGAGGGGCCATAGTGACCCATTTATAGATACGCCCTTTCCAGTCATTGGCCTCCAATGCGTTTTGCAAGACCACTCTGCCATCCTGTTTCTCAGACAACTCCATGGTACTCGCAACTGGCGTGTTGTCGACAGTATACATTTCCAGTGCATTGGCGAAGAGCTCATACACGGATCGCTGAGGGGTCTCTTTCCCTGTGGCCCATATCTTCGCCTTCCCGAGATCAATCGTTGAGACTATCCTTGAATTCTCTTGTTTCATCGGCTCAGAAAGGATTGCCTGCAGCGGCACAGGTTTCAGGCTGTAACATGCCGCCAGAAAAAGGAAAAAGATGATAAGCACATGCAAGCGTGTCCTTTTCTGCTGCGAAAAAATCAACACAAAAGAACCGACAAATAACAAACCAGCCAACAGCGCCCCATGGGAAGCAAAAGGATTGGACAGGCTGCGAAGGAAAGGAGCAACAACGGGTAAGACCTTGTATGGCATTGCAAAATCTCGTTTGACATCCGGCAAATACAGCAAAAGCAAAAAAAACGTCAGCACGGGTATGACACTGAGAAAGAGAAAAAACCAACGGTTGACAGGACTGGCTCTATCAAAAAAACGAGCCAGAAGAGGGATCGAGAGCGGAACGCCGACCAGCATCATTCTTCCGGGCATTGCGGCGCCATCATAAAAGGACGAACTCGAGCACGATGTGACGAGAATCGCCAGGAAGATCAGGAGAACCATTAGAGAGAATTCTCGATTCTCCCGATCAAAGACGATTGACCAGATAACAACCCATAGACTGCAGGAAATTATTGGCAGGACAGTGACCAGTCCACGGCTACCGCCGATATACGTGAACATGGCAAGAGGCTGGTTGAAGAATCCTGACGAACTGTACCCGGTACCGGAATCGAACAGATAAAAACCCAGCACAACATAAAAGCCACCGACGACTAACACACCCAAGAGAAAGATCGGAAGCAACCACTTCCTGAAAACCTGGTGTTGAAACCTATACCCCTGCAAGAGAAAGAAACAGGCTCCGATTGCACTGATGGGGAGAAAGCGAACATGAAGCCAGGGCAACCCCAGACAGCAAACCATGGCCCCAAAAAGGGAAAGGCGTGGTGATCTTTTCACTGCCAGGACACTGGCTGCGAGAAAAATCGTCAGCGTCGCACCAGCGGTTTCGGGTAAGGCCCTGCTGGCATAGATCCCCCATAAGGTACTGAGCCAGAACAGGCCACACAACAAAAAACTCGACCGCTTCCCTGCCCCCACCAGCTGACTCAAGAGTATCATGCCGCCACAGCCCAAACCCGCCAGCATTCCAAGAACCAGATGACGGAAGAGCACACCGCCGGGAACCGTAAAAGAGAGTAAAAATGAAAGGCCGAAAGGATGCCACGAGTAATAATGTCCCCCCCTGGAGTTGGGGGATATATGCATATAATCTTTGCCGCGAGTCGCAACAATCGACTTTTCGTTTTCATCCAGATTATTCAAGATATCCAGATCATGATCCAAATAAAGACTATTCGCCTGAATGAGATAATGGCCTTCATCTCCACTATGGGCGCCACAGGAAAGGGTAAAATAGTAGCCCGTAAGCCAAAAAAACAGAGACATCAAAAAAATAACGAGGAACACTGTCTTCAGAGGCGTCAGATGCAAAAGAACAGGACGTTGGGAAGGAAGACCCGGCAAACGATACAAAGCCAAAGCAAATATCATTGCAGGAATATAAATAAAAAAATTAGCGAGACCATGATATGGGGTGAATGGCCAGAGGAGAAAAATGACAAAGGTAAAAGGCAAAAACAGTAAAGGAATGCAAGTTCTTTGCAAGGAGACGTCACTCTCGCATTTTCCCTCACCGGCAGTACCCATCAGCAAATATGCCACCCCAGGGAGCAAAAGACTGACCAGCAAGCACAACCCCGTGAGATACTTGTTGGGCCATACCCAGGCCATCTCTCCAGCCGGAACAGAAAGATGAATCGACAGGCCATCTACATACAATAATAAAAGAAAGGAAAACAGCAGCACAGTCACTATCCAGGCAGGCCATTTCTTTTTTAAAAATCCAACAGCTCTATCCATCTTTAACCCTCTTGTGGAGATCGGCCAGCAATTATTTTCCATAAAACAATTTCGCCAGGAGACCCAAGCGAGCACTCTTTTTTCTGCAGAGCAAGGACAACAAAACAGCTTTGGCAGCCACTCCCCTTTCCGGCCTTCGAAATATACCCCTGCTGACGGCTCCAGAGAAACGCTTTCAAGGTCGCAACTATACCATCTCGTCGTGGATTTCTATGGAGTTAGCGCACTCTTCGAGAAGATACCTGTCCGCTTCTATCAATATTGCCTTATACCTTCCTCGGAATAATTGGCCATCGGTCTGATGCTACCGATTGAAGCGCGGGCTAGGAGTCTGTCGGATTTAGAGAATCGTAGCGAAAATTAGAGAAATCGAGACCAGATTTTCATGGATTTGAGGCGAATAGCAGACCTATTTAACGAAAAGCCATGGGAATATGGGCCGATTTGTCCAATTTGCAGCAGATTTATGTCTAAGTCCGACAGGCTCCTAGAGACCCACGTTACCATAACGCATGCCCCGAGAGAGAGTGCCGTCTGGAATGTGAACCATCAACTGGCAGTGATTCGGGCATCAGACAATGCGCTGAGAGCCTAAGCTTCCAGAACCCTGCCACCTCCTCAAGAACCTTGATGACGACCTGATACTCTTTGGCAGAAAGAAAGATACCCTCCGCCTCCGGTTCCTGACACGATACCAGGCCTGGGAAATTCTATGCGTTATGGCCTGGCCATGAATGCATGTAACCCCAATTACAAAAAAAGCCAAGAGCGTACTTCGTCACGTTATCCGACCCCCTTTGTCTTCATATAGAGATAAAAGAAATTGCATGACGACACGACGCCATCTTGATTTTTCCCGCTGGCAAAGAAACGTCTTGTTACCTGGTTAGATGGAATCCGACTAACCAGGTAACAAGACTAGACAATGCGTACGGAAAAGAAAGATTTATTGATTTTTGATCGACGAGAAGCTATGTATTAACTACTTGAAATATATTATTTAAAAACAACCATACTGATTACAATTATCAACTACCTGGAGCATTTGATTTTACAGGAATCTTACGGGCAAATGCGGAACGCTTGGAGGCCGAACAAAAATTTTTCGGCAAATGCGTTCGAGGCCTAAACCACGTTGAACTGAACCGCTGGCGCGGAAAAGACATCCCGGCCCCCACCTCCTGTTTTTATTCACTCTTCTGATTTTATTCAGTAAAATATCTCTTGAAGGACAACTATTCCGGTTGCCCCAATC
>Ga0180007_10002171_pt1 | contig 24009 bp, 14 predicted proteins | sample MM_PC_MetaG_FD_121122 | JGI IMG/M metagenome (GOLD analysis project Ga0180007, IMG submission 121122) | Groundwater microbial communities from the Aspo Hard Rock Laboratory (HRL) deep subsurface site, Sweden - MM_PC_MetaG | ecosystem: Environmental > Aquatic > Deep subsurface > Groundwater... | reverse complement strand
TACTGGCTCCTGAAGTTCGACGGTGTGGCCGCCAACCGCGATCACGAGCTGGCCGATCCCGCCGGCTACGGCGCGGTGGAGTACGCCTATCACCTCATGGCCCGGGCAGCGGGCATCGACATGGAGGACTGCCGCCTGCTCGAGGAGAACGGCCGGCGCCACTTCATGACCCGCCGGTTCGACCGTCAGTCCGGCGGCGACAAACTGCACATGCAGTCCCTGGCGGCCCTGGTGCACCTCGACTTCAACGCGCCGGGCGCGCACTCCTACGAGCAGGCCTTCCTGGCCATGCGACGGCTGGGGCTCCCCATGGCCCAGCTCGAGGAGCAGTTCAGGCGCATGGTGTTCAACGTGATCTCCCGCAACCAGGACGACCACGTGAAGAACATCGCCTTCCTGATGGACCGCCGCGGGGAATGGCGCCTCTCGCCCGCCTACGACGTGACCTACGCGTTCAATCCCCGGGGTGAGTGGACCTCGCAGCACCAGATGTCGATCCACGGGAAGCGGAAGGCCTTCGTGCGGGACGACCTGCTGGCGGCCGCGGAGACGGCCTCCCTGGCCAGGAGCCGCGCCCTGCACCTCATCGAACAGGTCGGAAAGGCCGTGGCGTCCTGGCCGGACTTCGCGAAGACCGCGGGCGTCGCCGACGCCTGGATCGCGGACATCTCGGGGAACCTGATCACGGAAATCTGAGAGTGGAAGTCGAGTTTATTACAGGGGGAATCAACGGTCAGGCCTTGGACTTGAAGTCCTTGCCGAGCCACCCCTTGGTGGCGATGAGAAGAATCGGCGACACCATGGCGATGCAGCCGAAGACCAGCCACATGAACTCGGTGTTGAGGGAGCCGGCCTCGGGGCAGTACTTCATCAGGAACCAGCCAGAGTAGATGCCGGCGATCATCTTGGTGAGGAACCACGGCAGCTGGGCGACGCCCATGTAGGCACCGGTGCGTCCCGGAGGAGCGATCTCGGCGGCGTACTGAAGGAAGCGGGGCTGCCACATGGCTTCGCCGATGGTCATGATGACGAGGTAGCCGACCAGCGTGTAGAAGTTGGCGCCCAGCGCCAGCAGGAACGTGGGGGCTGCCATGACCGCGGTGCCCAGGATCATCATGTTGTAGACCTTCTTCTTCTGGGTGAGCGCGGTGACGATGGGCACCAGGATGAAGATCAGCAGCGGGTTGAAGTTGACGGCGGTCTCGAAGTTCTTGCCGATCCACGTGCCGGCATAGGCACGCTCGACGTACTTCGGAAGCACCAGCCAGTTGTAGGCGAACAGCGTCTGCACCGGGATCAACGAGAAGATGAAGAACGAGAACTTGATGTCCGCCAGGGGGTGCTCCTTCAGCCACTGGCCGACGCTGCGGCGTCCCTTGGGGGTCTCTGCGGATTTGTCCTCTTCGGCCTTTTCCTCGCCGGGGTTCTCGCCGGCAGCGATGGCGGCGGCGCGTTTCTCCTGCGCCTCAAGCTTGCGGGCGTCGGCCATCCTGGCGATGGTCTGGTCGACAATCTTGCGGCTCAGCAGGAAGAAGGTGACGACCAGGCCCACGCCGGTGAGGGCGGTGAAGACCCAGTATGCGCCGTCGATGCCGATGGTCTCGCGCACCTTCGGGAAGAACGAGGGCAGCCATCCGCCCAGGTTCATCAGGGCGTAGAGCATGGCGTAGCCCATCGCCGAGTTCTTCTCGGTCGTGAACTGCTTGACCGCGGAGTACGCCGCTGGCTGGTACATGCCGTAGCCGATGACGATCACCCCGATGCCGGCCATGGACAGCAGGTGGGCGGCGCCCAGCCAGCCTCCGGCCATGCCCGTGGCCAGCGAGATGATGGCGCGGCCGATGAGCATCAGACCCAGCGCCCCCAGCAGCGCCTTGCGCACGCCGAACTTGTCGGAGATTCCACCGAAGAAGAACATGGAGATGGTGATGCCTGCGGTGAGCAGGGTCGTCATCCAGCCAGCCTGCGTGTCGTTGAGCAGGACGAACTGGGAGAAGAAGTGCGTCATGTATCCCAGCATGCCGAAATACACGAAGCCTTCGATGAAATAGGAGAAATTGATGCCCCACAGGGCACGTGGAGCGTGCACGAGATCCTTGAAAGGCTGCACGATCTCCTGGATTGGATTCTTCACTTCTTTGGCGGCTTCGGACATGGTGTGACCTCCGGTGGATGAAAAACGGGCGTTTCGCCCGCGCCACTATAGGGGGAACGGCGTTGCCGGTTCAAGAAAAAAGACTGCCTTTGTGAGGCAAATCACCAGAAGCCGAGGATGTCCTTCAGATCGCCGCGGAACTTCATGCGGTAGCGCAGCTCCACGCGGCCCTTGAGGGGCTCCTCGTATTCGTACTGGGTGAAATCCGGGATGTAGCGGCGCAGCATGCCCTCGAGCCAGAGTTGATCGAAGAACTTGATCTGCACGCCGCCCTCCTGGCGGTTCCGTCCGAGGAAGCCGACCTCGACCTCACCTTTCATTGTAATATGGCGCAGGAAGGTCTTGCTCATGCGCACCTGGAAGGAGTCGCTGCCGAGCTCGACGCGGAACAGGTCCAGCCTGGTGACCATCTTGATGGGGTTGGCCACCAGCATCGACAGGAAGTCGCCCGTGACCTGCTTGATGGGCGCATCGTAATAGTCGAGCAGGTTGAAGCCGCCCGAGCCCATGCCGAGGCCGTCCTTGGGGCTGCCGCGCCAGGCTGACCGGATGTCCTCGGTGGTCCTTCCGGCCGCCAGCAGCATGACGATCTGGCCCTGCTCCATGTCAGGGATGCTCGTGAGGGTGAAGTCGATCTTGTCCAGCGGTCCCGTGAGGTGGAGCTTGATGAGCACCTCGTCGCCGTTGAGGTCCTCGATCAACGTGGTGCCGCGGATGTTCATGAATGGTTCGTGGGAGAGATCAAAGTTGATCGTGCCCTCGTCGACATCGTACTGGCCGCGGAAGAACGGGATCTTGAAGGTGCCCACGTTCACGGTCAACTGACCCTGCAGGCGCGGGGTGGCCAGGGTCCCGGTCACTGACATCAGCCCGTCGAGCTGGAGGGAGGCGACGTTGTTCTCGACCTCCAGCTCCCCCGTGTTCAGCAGCGAGATCGACAGTTTGGTGGAGCCCAGCCAGGGCAGCACGTGCCAGAACGGGCGGTCCGTCTCGTGGAAACGGTGGATGGTGAGGATCTGCTTGATGACGTCGTACTGCTGGATGTAACGACCCGAGATCAGGTCGACTTTGCCCGACAGTTCCGTGCCTCCGACGGGGCCCCGCAGGGTCAGATTCGTGTTGACCTCGGCGTTGAAGATCGTCGGGATCGAGTAGGGGACGGCGTTGCCGGCGATGTCGAGATCAAAGTACACCGTGGGTTCCAGGCGCACGCGGCCGGTGACGCGGAAGTCCCCGTCCTCATAGCCCAGGATGAACTTCTCCAGGCGGATCTCCTCGTTGCGGAAGTGGATCACGCCTGCCTGCAGGACGATGTTCTGAGACATGCCGCGGATCTTCAGTTCGACCTGCCTGGCCGTGAGGGTACCGGAGATGCGGGGCTTCATGGTGGGCCCGTTGATCTGCGCCTGCACGCGGCCGCTGCCCTGGATCGAACTGAGCTGGCGTCCGAAGAAATATGTCAGGATCTCGGGCGGCACCTCGCCGGTGACAGCGAGGTCGCGGAACTCAGGCCCGTCGTCCTCGAACTCGAGGAACCCGGCGATGCGCAGCGGGCTCCGTCCCTGGCCGAACAGGTTGGCCGCCACACGCAGGCACGTGGGGAGCTTGGTCAGTTCAAGCTGGTCGAGCCGAAGCCGCATGCGGGTACCGGCCAGGGACACAAAGGCGCCCGGGATGCGCAGGCTGCCGGCGATCTGCGGTACCAGCGGCGATCCCGTGACGGCCATGTAGAGCGGTCCGCTTCCCTCCACAGCGATGACGTTTGCCGGATACAGGAAGCTCAGTCTGCGGGCGTCCACCGTCCCTCGCAGGGAGAGCGCGAGCTTGGTGGGGGACACGGTCCCGTTGACGACCACCGGGTTGCCACTCACGTCAAGGGCCACCTCCGAGAGGTGCATGCCGTCTTCGGAGAACTGCAGGTCGAAGGGGGCCGCGTTCCGGATGACGGCGGTGGACCGGCCCTCGAAGATGGCCGGAATCAGCGCCAGCAGGCCCGCGACGCGTACCGACAGTCGCGGCTTGCCGTCGTACTCGAACCGGATCGCCCCGGTGATCGAAAGGGGGAAACGTGAGTACATGCGTGGCAGGTGCTTCTCGAGCTGGATGCCGACGAAGTCCAGGTTCACGTTCCAGCGACCCGCTTCGATCTGGCCGGAGAACTGGTGGATCGACCCGATGTTGCCTGAAATCTGGGTTTGATTGTGGGGGCCTTGGGAAAATATAAGCAGGACATCGCCCAGGTTGCGGAACACGGGGGAATTTATGTCCTGGAAGACGATGCGGCCGCGCACGCTCCGGACTCCGCTGTAGAACTGCCGCCATCCCATCGCGTCCGGGGAGACGGTCTCGGCCGTGAGTTCGCCGGTGATGAAGCCGCGCTGGCCCCCGAGATGGGCGGGGAGCGAAAATGGGTGCCTGCGGAAGACGACCTGGACCTCCGTGGTCCGCCGCCGCTTTTTGCGGGAAGCAGTGACCGTGGCGGACTTCAATTTCGGCGTCGACTTCGACAGTTTGCCCGCCAGCACCGTCTCCAGGACCGTCGGGGGCCGGGCAGGGATCGGCTTGCGTGCCCAGGCCGCACCGGGCGCGGCGGTCAGCAGGGCCAGCGCCAGGGCGAGCACGGATGCGGCCAACCACATCGGGCGGCGAGGTAGAAGTCGGGGGGAGGGCAAGGCCTGCATCCGACCATTATTAGAAGAAATCCTCCCCGGTCACAACTGTTCGTGAATGCACTTGACTTCACGGGTTTTTTTTTCTTTAATTGGCCGACAGATTCGGCCATACGCGCACACAGGTTCAATACGTGCGTATTTCCGCCAGGAGTCAAGACCATGAGCCAGATTCAGTGTCCTTTTTGCAACCACGCTAACACCGGGGCGATTCCGTTCTGCTCGGAATGCGGCCGGGTGCTGCCCATGGGCGATGAAGCCCAGGTGATGGCTGAAACCATCGGTTCGAGCTTCGAGTTGAAGTGGGCGTTGGTGGGGATGGTCGTGATTTTCGTCCTCTCCTCGATCACCATCTTCGGCTTCCGTTTCGTCGGAATGGACCTGTCCTTCATGCGGGCTCCCGAGCCCGCGCGGCTCGACGCCCCCGGGCTGATCGGCCTCTCTCCCGACTGGGTGCTCGCCCCCGTGGACGAGCCCGTACAGATTGGCATCCGCACCCTGGGTGTCGAAGCGCTGACGGCGCCTCACGCGGTCACGGTGAAGGTCTGCGGCCAGGTGGTTCCGGTCATCAGGACGGCCACCGGGCCGCTGAAGGCCGAAACTCTGATGCCCTTCGGCGTGCCCATGAAGCGCCTGCGCATCCCTGCCGAGGACAACATCTACTTCTCCCCGCCACAGTGCAGCCGCGAAGGTTTTTACGATGTGGAAGTCCGCTTCAAGAACGGCACCTCCCTGCGCAAGCAGCGAGGCCTGTTCTACACCGAAGTCACCCGGCCCTGGTTCCTGTTCTACACCGAGACCGGCCTCGACGTTCTCGAGAAGATTCTGAGCAACGCCCAGGCCTCCCCGGAGCAGCTCGTCTATGCATTCAAGAACAACTTCCGCACCCCCACCGAGGACGCGGTCAAGACCATTTCCTCGATCCTGCAGGAAGAGGAAAAAATGAAGATGCTCAGCATCGGTTTCTGGGGGCTGTTCCTGCTCGAGGCCCTCTCGTTCTTCCTCGGGGGCATGATTGCCTCCCGGTTGTCCCCGGGTATCACCATCAAGGAATCCATGACCGCAGGCGTTCTTGTGGTCTTCCTGCTGATCGCACGCAACATGCTCTTCTTCGGTGCCACGGGCATGAGCTACCTGGTCTTCCAACTATTGATCATGTTCCCGACGTATGCTTCCATGGCCACTTTCGGCGGCTACATGGGAGAAAAATGGCAGGGCTTGCTGCAGAAAAAGACCGTGTGAGTTGATTTTTTCAACCAAAGGTAGCCGTTTCCGATGGGATTTGATACATTCTCCTGGAACGGGATGCGATTCGTGATCCGGTTCATCCTGTCGCATGGAGTGAAGGTGATTCGATGCCGACGCCAGTGAAATTGACCATCAAGTTCAAGGCTGACACCTTGGAGGAATTCGTAGAGCGGTATGGGGTCTATGTCAGTCAGGGCGGAATCTTCGTCCGGACCAAGAAGCCCCTGTCCGTGGGTTCCCTGGTGGATTTCGAGTTCAAGTTGCAGAACGGCGGTGCCTTGCTCAAGGGCATGGGGACCGTGGTCTGGACGCGCGAGCACGACCCGGCACGCCGTGGCGCCCCCGCCGGCATGGGCCTGCGTTATGACTCCCTTGATGAGGAGAGCATCTCCATTCTCACCCGCATCCTGTCGCTCAAGGGATCCGATGCCGGAGCCGAGGCTGAAGTGCCCGCAGAGGCGGCCCAGGTGACCTCCCCCGGACAGCAGCAGGAAAAGACCCGCGTCGCGTCCATGGACGTCATCGCCGCCCTGCGCGACAACGCCAACGATGAAGCGCCTGCCGCCGAGCCGCTCGGATCGCAGCCCAAGGCCATGCCGAAGTTTGATCTCGACGCCCCGGTGGATCTCGATTCCGGTCTCCCGGGTGCTTCGCCGCCGCTGGATCTGGACCGTCCCATGGACGAGGTTCCCCCGGTGATCGAGCCCAAGAAGGACATCGACGAGGACAGTACGCCGCTGCCCCAGTCCGCTTCCCCGCTGCTGCCCATGAGTGAGATCCGGGAGCCCTTCGACCCGAAGTCGACAATGAAGGACGACTCCGAAGAGGAAGCCGGTCTCGAAGAGGACCAGATAACGGCGGTTGCCAAGCTTCCGGTGACGGAGGCCGCCGCCGAGGTGAGCGATGTCCTCGCGGAGTTGAAGGAGATGGCTTCCAAGTCTGTCCTGCACGAGGACGGTGACACGGGCGGACTGCGGCTCCCGAAGCCCGCCGAGCCCGAAGAGGAAAAGTCCGACGATCACGCGGAGTCTTCGCAGTCCGGTGAGAAACTCCCGGTCAAGGCCGGGAAGGAGCTCGACGACAAGGACCTGTTCGATCAGATTGATCAGGCCCTCCAGTCAGGCAAGGACGAGAAGGCCGGCAAGGAAGAGACCCGGGACAAGGTCCGTGACAGGGTGCCTGCCAAGAAAACGCCCGTGGTGGTTTCCGAAGAGAAAAAGGGCGGCGGCAGCATGGTGATCCTGCTGGTGCTCCTGGTGGCCGCGTTGGCTGTTGGCGCGTTATATTACTGGAAGTTCATGCTTCCCACCAAGAAAGATGATGCGCCCAGGCAGCCCGGAACCGAGAAGCCCGTGAAGCCCCCCGTCGACATGGGCATGGAACCCGTGGTGGACATGCCCGCAGACATGCCCGTGGATATGCCGGCAGAGCCAGTGATGGATGCCACCCCGGTTGTGTCCGATATGGGCATGGAGCCTGACATGGTCGAGCCTGACATGGTCGAGCCTGACATGGTCGAGCCTGACATGGTCGAGCCTGACATGGGCATGGAGCCCCTGGTGGTCACCCCGCCCGAAGCGGCGCCGGACAAGACCTGCGCCGAGGGTGAGTTTGCGATCGCTGTGACCAGCGTGCCGTCGGGCGCGGGCCTGACCATCAACCTTGAGAAGAAAACTGAAAAGACGCCGGCCACGTTCTGCTTCAAGGCACTTCGGGGGTACACCATCGCCTTTGATCATCCCGACTTTCTGCCTGCCACGGAGTTCATCCCGCGGCTCACGCAGAAGACCGCCGTGCACAAGCAGTTGGTGACCTATCCCCGGCGCATCCTGGTCCAGAGCGACCCCAAGGGCGCGGTCGTGTACATCGACGGCGAGAAGGCCGGCAACACCACGATCTCGAAGACCTACGAAAAGCCGCAGGAAATCTGGAAGATCGAGATCAAGATGCCCGGCTACAAGGACGAGGCCATCGAGATCCGCCTTGACGATCCCAGATGGGACACCCGCACCCGCTTGAAAAGCTACGATCTGTACAAGAAACTTCAGAAAAACTAGGCAGGGGTCAGGACAAAGCCCTCGCGGGCGATGGTGGTCCCTTCAGGGTCCAGGTCCGGCAGGCACAGTGCCAGCACGTCCTGGGGACGGATCTGGGACGTCGTCAGGTTCCGGATGTGCATGACCAGGTGGATGCGGTCGCCCTGGGGGATGGCCTCCAGGGATGCCAGCGACGGCCGCGCGTCGAAAATGCGGTCGGGCTTTCCGGGATGGGAACGGGTCAGTTCCAGCGAGGGAGAAGCCATGATTTCGCCGATCCGGAACTGCAGTTCGGCGAGATCTATCGTCGCAGCCGGGATGCGCATGGACACGATCGATTGGGTAATCCGACGGGCCAGACCGGGAGTCTGGGCGCCGATCAATTCATAGGAATTGAACACCAGCCCGTGCACGGAGTTGGAATTCAGGCGGGACAGGACATCCTGTGGTTCCGACAGCGGCGGACTTTCGAGATGAACCTCAAGAAGTTCGTTCAAGCCTTCGGTGCGGTGCCCGAGCGCGGGGCCGAAGGTCATCTTCGGTTTCGGATGGAACCCCTCCGTGTAGCGAGGGAAGAGGCCTGCCGCACGCAGTATGCGCGGGAAGTGGTCGATCATCTCCAGGTGCGATAAAAACACGGCGTGTCCGGTCTTGGAGTACGTCAGCAGGATGCGACAGGGCTCGGGGGCCGGGCGCGGGGGCGCCTGCGGATGGATCTCGTCGAGGGACAGCAGGATGGCACGTTTGTCAGCGGCGTGGGCGCGGGTGTCGCAGCCGACGCCGCAGCCGTGACAGATCAGATCGTCGCCGCTTTCGTTGAAGACCAGGCAGGGCGCGGTAGGCTCACCGGCCAGCGCGCGGTGGTACTCGCCCTGCAGGAAAGCGCGCGAGACGCCGGGGTCGACGCGGTTCCAGGGCAGGGCCTCGTCCCATGAACGCTCACGCAGGAATTCCTGCGGGTCCACGCCGCAGGTCTCGAAGGCACGGGTCCACAGATCGTAGCGGAAGTGGTCGCGCCAGCCGTCGAAGCGGGCGCCGTTGTGGAAGGCCTCGAGGATGACAGGTCCCAGCCTGCGGTCGCCGCGGGAGAAGATGGCCTCGAGGTGGCTCTCGACGGGGTTGTGGAAACGCAGGGAGAGAATCCGCGAATTGACATGGGACTCGATGAAGCGGTGCTTCTCACGCAGCGACGCCACCGGGGTCATCGCCAGCGTCTCGAAGGGCGTATGGGGCTTGGGCACGAAGTTCGAGACCGAGCAGGTGATGCGCGGCGGCTTGCCGGCTGCGGCCCGCTGGGCGGTCCTGTGAACCTGATGCCCGAGATCGGCGATGGCCCGCAGGTCATCCTCGGTCTCGGTGGGCAGTCCGCACATGAAGTAGAGTTTGATGCGGCTGTAGCCCTTCTGGGCCACGAAGGAGACCGTGGACAGGAGATCCTCGGTGGTGACATTCTTGTTGATCACGTTCCGAAGGCGGTCCGTGCCGGCCTCCGGAGCGAAGGTGAGCCCGCCTCCGCGTCCCGTGCGCATCGCGTCGATCACGGCCTCGGAGAGGTTGTAGGCCCGCAGGGAGGCGACCGAGAGCGAGCCATCGGCAGCGCCGATCACGCAGGCCAGCTTCGTCAGCAGTTGGTCTATGCCGGTGTAGTCCAGCGTGGACAGGGCTGTCAGTCCGATCTCCTGCTGCCCAATCTCGTGCAGGGCGCATTCGACCTGGGAGAACACCTCCCGGGGGGGGCGCTCCCGAAACGGCCGGTACGTCATGCCTGCCTGACAGAAGCGGCAGCCCTGGTTGCAGCCGCGTGACAGTTCGATGGCGGCACGGGCGAACACGCTGACCAGCGGAACAGGGCCGGTGGCGGCGCCGGGATGACCGGTCAGGTTGACGCGTGCAGGGCACACGGGTGCATCGGGGAAATGTTCGGGGGCCAGTGCATGGGGCATCCGGGCCATCCGGGCGATGCGTTCGGCCCTGTTCAATCCCTGGGCCCGCCAGCGGGCGTCGGCGAGCATCCACTCCACGATCATGGTCTCACCGTCGCCGATGGCGAAAACGTCGATGAAATCTTCCAGGGGCGCAGCATGCAGCGCCAGGGGGCCACCGGCGATGATGATCGGGTCCCCTTCGCGGCGGTCCCGGCGCAGAAGCGGAATTCCACCCAGATCAAGCATCTGCAGGATGTTGGTGAAGTGGAGCTCGAACTGCAGGGAGAAGCCTACCAGCGGGAAATCACGCAGCGGCGTCTGCGTCTCGAGCGTGACCAAGGGCAGGCTCCTTGAACGGAGCTGGGCTTCCATGTCGGGCCACGGCGCGAACACGCGTTCGGCCGCCAGCTTCGGATGCGCGTTGACGCACTGATAAAGGATCGGCATGCCAAGGTGTGCTGCGCCAACCTCGTACACGTCGGGGAAGGCCAGGGCGATGCGGCAGTCGATGCCAGGACCGGACTTGACGGTGGTGCGGGGTTCGCCGCCGAGGTAGCGCAGCGGACGATCAACGAGGGTGAACAGATCGGCGTAGAGATGGGTCATGTGGGAGGTTGCTTCTCCGACTCGGTTTCGAGGGATAGACGCCGGAGCAGATCCTCCAGCAGGGATATCAGGCCGGGGGCTTGCAGCTCGCGCATGCGGGCTTCGAACAGTTCGATGTCTCGCGCAAGGAGGACGTGTGCGTGGTCGACGATGCCCTGTGCAAAGAGGATGTCCCTCATGCGCAGTGCCATCGCTTCGTCCTTCCGTGGGCGGGAGGTCTGATGCATGGTGAAGAACTCCCGCCGCGAGGCGCCGGTCAGGCGCTCGGACGCAAGCACGGTCAGCAGCGACAACTTGCCCTCGAGCAGATCACCCAGCGCGAAGCGGCCTTCCTTGCGGCCGGTTATGTCGATCAGATCATCGCGGCTCTGGAACAGTTGTCCGAGCTGGGTGCCGAGCTCCTCGAGCAGCGGAAGAGTAGCGGCCGCCTCCGCAGCGTCGGAAGGGTTCCCGTCCATGAAAAGGCAGAGCTCTGCCGGACACGCCAGGCAGATGCGGAACAAAGCCCCTGTCTTGCCCGCGCAGGCGTTTCGGTAATCGGACCAGCCGGAGGGTTCCTGGTTCACTCCGGCAATCTCGGTCATCTGACCCTCCACCAGCCGCATCAGTTCACGGGAGATGCGCGTGAGCACCCGCACCCGCAGGGCGGCGTTGATCGGACTTTCCAGAAAAAGGAAGAAGCCCGCCGGCAGGAGCAGGTCCCCCAGGTTAAGGGCCTGACGGACGCCGAACCGTTTCCATACGGAAGGCTGACCGCGGCGGAACTCGTCCATGTCCTCGATGTCGTCATGGATCAGCGAGGCGCTGTGGATCATTTCGACCGCGGCTGCCAGCGGGAGGGCGGTCTCGCCGTCGCCGCCAAACGCCAGGTGCGTGCCGAGCACGAGCGTCGGACGGATGCGCTTGCCCTTCTGGGACAGCAGGTACTCCAGCATTCCGGAGGTGTCCGATTCCGGGAGGAGATGGCGCGCGGTCTGCCGCATGATCCCGTCGAGCCGGGAATCGAAGTGAGATGAGATAGAGGTAAGGGTCCAGTCCATGTTGATCAGGCCGATCCATTCGTGGATCCGGGATGATTGGTTTTCACCGTTTTTGCACATAAATGGAAGTCCTTTTTCCATGAACCGGCCATTTCGTTCCCGGCCGGGTCTTCGTTCCCAACAGAAGCATTGTAACTGTGTGAAACCTTGCATATATTCCGGGCGTTGTGAAGTCCAACCCTTCGACCGAAAGGATACACCATGTCTCTTCTGAAAAACGGCCTCGTGGACATTCATCACCTGAGCACCCAGGACATGCTGGAAATCCTCAAACTGGCGGGGCGGTTGAAGGACGCGCTCGCCCGCAGGGACGTCCCCGGCTATCAGTTGGCAGCCGGCAGCGACAGGCTCGTGGCCCAGCTCTTCTACGAGAGTTCCACGCGCACCCGGGCGAGCTTTGAGATCGCCGCGCTGCGCCTGGGCTGCCGTGTGACCGGGTTTGGCTCCACCGAGGGGTCCAGCGTCAGCAAGGGGGAGAGCCTCTCCCATACGATCGACATGTTCGACGCCTATGCCTGCGACGCGATCGTGCTGCGTCATCCCCTCGACGGTTCGGCGCTCTGGGCCTCTGAGCGCACCAGCGTGCCGGTGTTCAACGCCGGAGACGGGAAACGCCAGCATCCCACCCAGACCATCCTGGACCTGTTCACGATCCTGGAGCACCACGGACGGCTGGAGAACCTCAACATCGTGTTCTCGGGAGACCTCAAATACGGTCGCACGACCCACACCCTGGCCCTGGCGCTGAGCCAGTTCGCCGGCAACACCTTCCACTTCTGTTCCCCGTCGAACCTGTCCATGCCCAGGGCGATCACCGAGCTGGTTCGCGGTCGCGGCGTGAAGGTGATCGAGTCCGAGAACATGAAGGAGGGGCTCGAGACAGCCGACATCTTCTACCAGACCCGCATCCAGCGTGAGCGCATGCCCGACCAGAACGAGTTTGACAAGGCCAAGAAGGCCGGCGCCTTCACCCTGGCCATGATGGAGCGCACCCGTCCCGGGTTCGGCCTGATGCACCCGCTGCCCATCGACAAGCGAATCCCCGGCATCATGCCCGAGCTCGACGCGCACCCGAAGGCCCTCTACAAGACCCAGGCGGGCAATGGCGTTCCCACCCGCATGGCCGAGCTGGCCCTGGCGATGGGGCTGGTGGAGCTGCCGGTCTCAGGTCGTCCTGTGCACCTGCCCGCCGGCAGCCAGGATGACTTCTGCCGCCGTCTGGAGATTCACGAGAAGCCGCCGCGCGAGGGCGTCTCCATTCGCCCGATCCGTGATCGGGGAGTGGTCGTGGACCACCTGCAGCCGCACACGGAGAGCCTGCTGGCGCTGCTGCTGCGGGTCAAGGACCGCAGGGACGTCTACCGGGCGGGCTGCGTGCGTTCGGTGGCGCGACCTGATCACGTCAAGGGTATCCTCATGATCGAGGATCGGGTGCTGACGACCGACGAGCTTCGCCTGGTGGCGACCGTCAGCCCGGGCGCCCGCGTCAACCGCATCGAAAACGGCCGGGTGGTCGAGAAGTACGAACTGGACCTGCCTGCGGTCATCTCCGGCGTCGAATCGCTGATGTGCCCCAACGCCGGCTGCATCACGCGTCCGGAGCACCAGGAGCACGTCTCCTGCTGCTTCGAGAAGCTTGATGCACACACCCTGCGCTGCAAGTACTGCGATCACATCCTCGACGCGTCGGAGCTCTTCGGACATCTGTTTTAGAAGAAAAAGGCCGGCTTCTCCGATGGACATTCTTTCATCTTATCCGATGCCGCATCGCGGCACGGCTGACCTCTGAAAACATGAAGGGTCATGAAACCTAAGCAAGAAATGATGGTCATGCCATACAAGGGGAGCCGGGATCCGCGAGCTCGTGCTTGACGATGAACGGCTGCGCAACCAAAAATGCTGGGGCCTTTTCGACAGTTGATCATCATTGCGGACGACACCCTGGGGTCCAACACCGTAAGGGTGCTTTCGTTCCCCCATCAGGCTTTTCCGTCGTCTCTTCAAATCTTCAGGAACGGCCGGTACAGGATCACCGTGTGGCCGCGCAGGCCCAGCAGGACCGCATGGGCCTCGGCTGCCATCTGCTCGGCCGCGGCGTGCTTGTCCTCGGGATCGTGCATGCGCACCTTGATCAGTTCGTGCTGGCAGAGCGCCTCGTGGATGGCCAGGATCAGACCCTCGGAGATGCCGTTCTCGCCGACGATGACGATGGGCTTCAGGTGGTGGGCCTCGCCTCGCAGGCGGGTGCGCTCCATGCCGTTGAGCACGGGCAGCGGGAAGGCGCGGGCCTCCTCAAGGGTGAGCTTCTTCGGGGCAGCCTTTTTCCGGGTCTTTTCCGGCACGTCGATCGGCGACTGGCGGGTCTTGCGGAGAGGGTGCCTGGGGGTTCGGGAGAAATTCGGGGTCTTGCGGGTCATTCGGGATTATCCATGATTCCGGCGGAGCCAGTCCACCGCGTTGCGGAACAGGAGGATACCGGTTCCTTCCTGATTCTCGGGGGCGCCGTCGAGGAACTCGCGGGTCCAGCGGGGATGATTGGTGTAATGGGAAAACGCCTCCGGGTGGGGCATCAGGCCGAAGATGCGGCCTGTGGGATCGCACAGCGCCGCGATCCCGCCGGGGGAGCCGTTGGGATTGAGAGGATAGACCTCGGTGGGGAGGCCGGTCGCAGGGTCCACATACTTGAGGGGGGCCAGGTGATCCTTCAGGATGGTCTTCAGCAGCGCATCGTTGGTGGCCACCAGGCGGCCTTCCCCATGGCGGATTGGCAGTTCGAGCGTCTGGAGGCCACTGGTGAACACGCACGGACTCTCGGGATCGGCGATCAGGGTCACCCAACGGTCTTCGAAGCGGCCATTGAGGTTGTGGGTCAGCGTGACGCGGGGCTCCCAGGTGCGGGAAGGCAGCAGCCCCAGCTTGACCAGCAGCTGGAAGCCGTTGCAGATGCCGATGATCACCCCGCCTGCATCGAGAAAGCGATCGAGCTGGACCCGGATCGGATCGCGGCCTGCGTCGGGCTTGCCGTGGGCGAAGCGGAAGGCGCCGGCCCGAGCCGAGCCGAGGTGATCGCCGTCGAGGAAGCCGCCGGGCAGACATAAAAAGTTGTAGGCGTCGATGGTGTCATGGCCGGCGAGGAGCTCCCAGACCGAGAGGATCTTCACCTCGTCGGCACCGGCGGTACGGACCGCGTGGGCGGTCTCGACTTCGCAGTTGGTTCCATTACCGCACAGAACAAGGGCGCGAAGATTCATGGCTTTCTATTCCTTCCCCTGGTGAAACGCCAGTGGAGCGTGCCAGGCCGTGAAGCAGTCCCGGACGTTCCAGGAAACGGTCTGGCCGCGGGATGCGCGGATCTCGAGCACGGCCGGGGAGGTGACCTCGCCGATGCGGGCCGCCGGCAGTCCGTGAAGGAGCTTCTCGAAGGCCGCCGCGTGATCCGGAGCCACGCCGACGACGAAGCGGCCGGCGGACTCGGAGTACATCAGTTCGTCGTCGCGCAGGTCCGGGGTGTCCACAGGAACCAGTGCAAGATTCACCGAGCAGCCGAGCCCTCCGGCCATGGCGCACTCGGCCAGCGAGACGCCGAGGCCGCCGTCGCTGAGATCGTGGCAGGAGGCGACCAGCCCGCCCTGGATGGCCGAGAACAGCGCCCGGTACAGCCGGATGTTGTCCTGGGCATGCACCACCGGCACCTGCGTGGAGGACTGTCCAAGCTCTGCGAGATATTCCGAGCCGCCGAGCTCGCGCCGCGTGGTGCCCAGCGCGTAGACCAGGTGACCGGCGCGCTTGAAGTCCATGGTGACGGCGCGGCGCACGTCGGGCACGATGCCGACGAGCGAGACCAGCAGTGTGGGGGGCACGGAGATCCAGCGGTTGCCCACGCGGGCGTCGTTCTTCATGCTGTCCTTGCCAGAGATCAGGGGCAGGTTGTAGATCAGGCAGGTCTCGGCCAGCATCCGGTTGGCCCGGACCAGCGCGGCCAGCTTGCGTTCGTGATCCGGCGCGGGGGCGATGGGGTCCGGCCAGCAGAAGTTGTCCAGGGCCGAGAAGGTGTCGGGATCGCCTCCTGCGGCGACGGCGTTGCGCACGGCCTCGTCGACGGAGGCGGCGGCCATGGCTCCGGCGTCGATGTCGGAGTACCGCGGCTGCAGCCCGTGGGAGATCACGATGCCGCGCATGCTCTCAAAGAACGGCCGCATGACGGAGGCGTCGGAGGGCCCCTGTCCTTTGACTCCGCACAGCGGCTTGATCACGGTGCGCCCCTTCACCTCGTGGTCGTACTGGCGCACCCAGTATTCCTTGCTCGCGATGTTCAGCCGCGAAAGCATCCGCAGCAGGCTGTCCTGCAATGCAGGCGCCGCGCCGAGATCGGGTTCCACGGGTGTAGGCGGTGTCCACGTCGCGCTCAGTTCCATGCGCGGCAGGCCGTTGTGCAGGAACTCCAGGTCCAGCAGGGCGACCACCTTCTCGCGGTGCCGCACAGTGAACGTGCCGGTGTCGGTGAAGGTGCCCAGCACGCGGCTCTCCACGTTCATCAGGCGAGACAGTGCCATGAACGCGTCGAGCTTCTCCGGGGGCACGGCGACGGTCATGCGCTCCTGGCTCTCGGAGACCAGGATCTCCCAGGGATCGAGTCCTGGATATTTCAGCGGGGCCAGCGCCAGGTCGATGTCGGCTCCGCCGGAGAAGGTCGCCATCTCGCCGACCGAGGAGGAGAGCCCCCCTGCGCCGTTGTCGGTGAGCCCGCTGTACAGGTCCGCGTCGCGGGCCTTGAGCAGGAAGTCGAACATGCGCTTCTGGGTGATGGGGTCACCGATCTGGACCGCCGAGGACGGGCTCTCCTCGGAGAGCTCCACCGAGGAGAAGGTCGCCCCGTGGATGCCGTCCATGCCGATGCGGCCGCCGACCATCACGACGAGATCGCCGGAATTGACGTACTTTTTGTAGCCGGGACGGCCGTTGATTTCGAGGGGCAGCATGCCGCCGGTGCCGCAGTAGACCAGGGGTTTTCCAATGTAACGGTCATCGAACACGACCGAGCCGTTCACCGTGGGGATGCCGCTCTGGTTTCCTCCATGCTCGACACCGGTGCGCACGCCTTCGAGGATGCGCATCGGATGCAGCAGGCCCGTCGGCGGCGGCTCCTCCCGGCGGGGATCGGCCAAACAGAAGACGTCGGTGTTGAAGAGCAGCTCCGCGCCCATTCCGGTGCCGAACGGATCGCGGTTCACGCCGACGATGCCCGTGAGGGCGCCGCCGTAGGGATCAAGCGCCGACGGGCTGTTGTGGGTCTCCACCTTGAAGACCAGGCCGTGCTTTTCATCGAAGCGAACGACGCCTGCGTTGTCGACGAACACGCTCAGGCAGCGGTCGTTTTCGCCGTCTCGCTCACGGATGGTCCGGGTGGTGCTCTGGATGCAGGACTTGTACAGGCCCGGGATGTGCTCGGTCTTTCCATTCTCGGTGTAGTCGATGTTGGCGCTGAAAATCTTGTGCTTGCAGTGCTCGGACCAGCTCTGGGCGATGCACTCCATTTCCACGTCGGTCAGGGCGGTGTCGAGACCGGCCTGGCGGCGGGACTCCAGGACCTCGGGTCTCTCGAACCAGGCGCGCACGACCTTCATCTCCGACGCCGAGAGCGCCCAGACATTCTGGCGGGACAACTGCTCCAGCACGGCATCGTCGCCCTCTAGGGAAACCGTCCTGACGCGAGGCTCGTGGGAGAGCCGGACCACCGGCGGATTGGCACGCAGCATCTGACCGCCCTGGAACTCGGTCCGGGAGGCGATGCGGATGCGCTGGATCAGCGTGTTTGCGAAAAAGTCCTCGGCGATCCGGTGGACCTGGTTGCGCTCGAGGTGCCCGAAGATCCGGTACTGCAGGCCCGAATAGACCGCGGGAACAGGCCTGTCGCCCATGAGCAGCCCCAGGGACTCGCGGGCGGTGCGGCCCTCGTTGTCGGTCACGCCGGGTTTGAAGTCGACCTCGACGATCCAGTCCGCGTCGGTGGGGAGGTGGCCGTTCACGGAGACCTGGTCCATGATCGGGTCGGAGAGGGCCGAATTGGCCCAGACGGTGAGGATCTCACCGGGGAGATCTTCACTGACGGTGTAGACCCGCACCACGCGGATGTCGTCGATGTGACCGGGTAGCTCCGCGGCCACGGTGGAAAAGGCTTTCCGACCCATGGGGTCCAGCCTGTGGGGTTGGGGACCGGCTTCTATTCTCAGGATCATGGAGGGCCTCCTGGGCTGTGGCAAATAGTGCATAATCCCATGGAAAGTCAAGTAAAACAGGTGGACCCATTTACGTGATCGCTTTTAAATGGCGTTCATGGTAGAAGACCAACCTGGGTTTTTCCCGGTTTTCGTAAATTTTGTACTGCGCATGCTCCGGGATTCCCCATTTCGAGGCCACAGATGACGAAAACACCTCCCAATCATCCGACCGATTCACTCGATTCCAGATCCCTGCTCGTGGAACTTCTGCGGACACAACAGGAACGGGATCGCGTATGGGCCGAAAGAGAGCTCCTCAAGGAACAACTGGTGTTCGCCCGCCAGCCCGCCGAGGTTGCGCCTGTGGACGCCGTCGTTTCCGAGCCGCTGCCGGCCAGGATCGGCAGGCTCGCCGATCAACTGGTCTCCGTGGCCCGTGAGCTGCGCCAGTACAAGGCCGCGCCCGCGCCGCCCGCGCCCGATCCCGAAATCCTCCTGGCTCAGAAGCGCGAGCTCCGAGAGCTTGCCGGCGAGCTGGAGAACTCCCGCGCCCAGGTCGAGACGCTGGAGACCCAGTTGCGGTATCTCGAGATATCGGGCCGCGGCAGGGCATCCGGCTCCGGGGCCGACGAAGAGCTTGGACAGCAGTTGGGGGCCGCCCTCGAACGCGAGGATCAGTTGCTCATCCGGCTGCACCAGATGGAGACGACGCTTTCCCATCGCCAGGCCGACCAACTTGTGCTGCTGGAGAAGGACAAGCAGATCCAGCAGTTGAAGTATTTCCTTCACCAGGGTGCCCTGGATTTCGAAAAACTGCAGACCCGGCACCGCGTCGTCGAGGCCGAGAGCCTGGAGCAGAAGCATCGCATCATCGAGCTGCAGACGAGCCTGGAGCGCAACCAGGACTCCAGCCGGAACACGATCCGGCGCCTGCAGGAACAGGTCTCCGCCCAGTCCAGGCAGCTGGCCGACGGCGAACGCGCCCTGCGGGCCGCCGAGACCCGCCAGGAGAACCTGGAGGACGAGGTCGATCGCCTGTCCGCGCAGATCTTCCAGATGGAGGAGCGGTTGAGCGCCGGTGCGGGGCAGCTTGAACTGGCACGCTACGAGGCTGCCAGGGTTCCCGCGCTGGTTCTGCGCGTGCAGGAACTTGAGGACGGGATGCTGCAGGTGGAAGAGGAGAACCTGGCACTTCGGGAGCAGGCCGAACAAATGGGCGAGGCCCTGTCCCTGCTCGAGGAGAACGCCGGAGCGCTGGACTCCCGCGTCAGTGAGGATGCCGCCGCGATCGAGCAACTGAACCTCAGGCTCGAGGAGAACACATCCCGGAGGACCGCAGACCAGGAGGCCGAGTTGCAGCGTGAGCGCGAGGCGCAGGCAGCCGAGCACGAGCGAAACCTGGTCGCGGCGATGGAATTGCTTGACCGCAAGGAGGACAGCCTGCGGTCCCTCGACGAGCGTCTCCGCTCTACCTCGACGCAACTGCAGGCGTTGCAGGAGAAGCACAACACCCAGGAAGCCCAGCTGGCGGAGGTGACCAATGCCGCCCGTGACTCCAAACGAGAGGCTGAGGTGCTCACGCGTGAGCTCGAGGTGAAGGCGAAGGCACTGGCCGACCTCGAGCGCGCGGCCAAGGTCGCTGCGGAGTCCGCCGGGGCCCTCAAGGACGAACTGGCCAGGCAGACCGAGAAGATGCAGGCCGGTGGCGACAGGAAAGACCAGGAGCTCGCGATGCGGGCTGAGCGTATCCAGGAACTCGAGAACACCCTGGCCACCCAGCGCATCGAGGTGCAGCGGCTCAGCGGACAGATCAAGACCGCCGAGATGAAGAACACCGAGGTGTTGCACTGGTCGGACAAGTTGAAGACCGAACTGATGCAGGTCCGCGCTCAGCTCGATGAGGAGATCCAGAAGCGGTCCGGTTCCGAGGAGCAGGCTCGCCTGATCGAGGGGCAGTTGCCCGAGATCCGGCGGCTGTTTGACGAAATCGAGCATCAGGTGGACGGCTTCGAGGACAACCTGGCCCTCGAGGAGGACCGCACGCAGCGGCTGTCCGAGTCGCTGGACCAGTTGGTGGGATCGATCGGTTCGGTGTTCCAGAGGATCACCGAGCAGTTGGCGCATCTGGAGGCAGAGCGCGGCCTGCTCGCGGATCGGCTGCAGACTGCCGAACTGGAACATTTCGAGCTCGCCGGCGAGGCGGGTGCCCAGAACGCCGAGAAGAACCGCGCGACGATCCATGACCTGAACGTCCAGCTTGGAATCATGGAGGGCAACCTGTTGACCATGCAGGTCAAGATGCAGAACCAGTTGGGTCCGTCGGTGGAGAAGATTCTGCGGGTGACCGGAGATCTGGAACTGCTGGGCATGATCAACGCCGCCACCGAGCTTCGCTCGATCGCGGGAACCCTTTCCGGACTGCTGCAGTGACGCCATGACGCGCAGAGCCCTCATCCTTGCCATCGATCAGGGCACCACCGGCTCCACCGTGGTGGTCTTCGATGAAAGTTTCTCGGTCCTTTCGCGCGGTTACGCCGAGGTGCGCACGCACTACCCACAGCCCGGCTGGGTTGAGCAGGATGCGACGGACCTGTGGGACTCCGTGGTGCGGGCCATCTCCCAGGCGCTTCTGCAGGGAGAGCTCGACGCGCACGACATCGCCGCAATCGGCGTGACCAACCAGAGGGAGACCTCCATTCTGTGGGACCGCAGCACGGGTCTTCCGGTCGCCGAGGCGATCGTGTGGCAGTGCAGGCGCACCGAGGGCATCTGCCAGGAGTTGAAGAGCCAGGGGCTGGCGGACTTCTATCACCGCAGCACCGGACTCGTGCTGGACCCCTACTTTTCCGGAACCAAGATCCACTGGATGCTGGACAAGCACCACCTGACCCCGCGCGCCAAAAACGGTGAGCTGGCCTTCGGCACCGTTGATTCCTATCTGCTGTTCAGGTTGACCGGGGGGGCGGTGCATGCCACCGACAGCACCAACGCCTCGCGCACGCTGCTGATGAATCTGCGGTTCGGCCAATGGGATGACGCCCTGCTGGAGCCGCTGGGCATCCCGCGGGTGCTGCTGCCGGAGATTCATCGCTCCTGCCATCGCTACGGGGTCACCAGGGGCGTCCCCGGCCTCCCCGACGGCATCCCCATCACCGGGGTGCTTGGCGACCAGCAGGCGGCCCTCTTCGGACAGGGGGCCATCGCCGAGGGAGACATGAAGTGCACCTATGGCACCGGCTCCTTCCTGGTGATGAACGTGGGAAAGCGCGTGCCGCTGTCCTCCGAGCTTCTGACCACGGTGGCATGGAACCTCGACGGAGAATTGACCTACGCCATCGAGGGCTCTGCCTTCGTCGCCGGAGCAGCCGTTCAGTGGCTGCGCGACCAGCTGGGCCTGATCCGATCCGCAGCCGAGATCGAGACCCTGGCGTCCACCGTGCCGGACTCCGGCGGCGTGTTCTTTGTGCCCGCCCTGACCGGGCTGGGCGCCCCGCACTGGAAGCCCGAAGCTCGTGGTTTATTCTGGGGGCTGACCCGTGGCACGCAGAAGGGTCACCTGGCGCGCGCCGTGCTCGAGGGCATCGCGCTGCAGAACATGGACCTCCTGAAGTTGATGGAGTCCACCGCGGGAGTCACCGTGCCCCATCTCTGCGTCGATGGAGGTGCCTCGAGGAACAACCTGCTCATGCAGTTCCAGGCCGACATCGTCGAGCGGGAGCTGCATCGACCGGCGAACATCGAGACAACGGCAGCGGGCGCCGGCATGATGGCGGCCCTTGGCATTGGCATGCTGAAAGGAATCGAGCAGATTCCGGGATTGATTCAACTGGATCGCCGGTTCATCCCCGCCATGGACCATGAGCGGGTACAGTACTATACTGATCAGTGGCGCCTCATGGTTGCCAGGGCATAGAAAGGTCTATTTATGAGCGAACCCCGAGATCCGGCTCCTCCGACGTCCGCACCGGCCAGGCTGCCGCGGCCAACGGTGCATCTGGGGCCACTGTTAAAATTGACACCGCTGCCGGTGCCCATTTCCGAGTTGCCCGATGATGACGACCTCTCCGAGGAGCGCACCAAGGTGACGAAGATCAAGGGCGCCAACCTGAAGGCGCCCGAGGTCACCAATCCAGACGGCTTCCTGCTGATCCTGTATCCCCCATCTGCGGGTCTCGGTCAGCGCATCGCGATCCCGGTGAACACCTCCGTGGTCATCGGACGCCACCCCGATTGCAATTTCCAGATCAACGACGACAGCGTCAGCCGGCGTCACGCCGAGGTCGCCAACGATGGCAACGGCAATTTCACGGTCAAGGATCTTGGATCCACCAACGGCACCCATGTCAACGACGCCCCGATTCGCCGGCTCCGCTCGCTGGCCAACGGTGACCGGCTGCGCATCGGGACCGTCCTCCTCAAGTTTCTCACCGGCAATGACATCGAGGCGGCCTACCACGACGACGTGTACAAGCTCACGATCTCCGACGCGCTGACGGAGACCTACAACAAGCGATACCTGCTTGACTTCCTTGATCGCGAGATCGAGAAGGCGCGCCGCGCCCAGCGCACCATGTGCTTCGTGATGATCGACATCGACAAGTTCAAGTCGCTCAACGACACCTACGGACATTTGGTGGGTGATCTGGTGCTGCGCGAGGTCGCCCGGCGCATCGCTTCCACCGTTCGCAAGGGGGAGGTCTTCGCGCGTTATGGCGGCGAGGAATTCGCCGTGGTGCTGCCGGAGACACCGATGACAGGCGCGGTCGAGTTCGCCGAGCGCGCACGTGCCGTCGTTTGCGCCAGCCCGTTCGAGGCAGAGAGCAACCGCATGCCGGTGACCATCTCCCTGGGCGTGATGGAATATTCCACTCCATTCCTGGATCTCAAGCCAGAGGACCTGATCTCCCGCGCCGATGCCAAGCTCTACGAGGCCAAGGACGCTGGTCGAAACTGTGTGAAGTACTAGTCCCCTCCTCCTGCTTCCCGGAGACCTGATTCCCATGGACATTGCACTGAACGCGGCTCAGTTGATCGGCGGTTTCCTGCTGCTGACCTACGGTGCGAACTGGCTGATCACCGGAGGTTCCACGCTGGCCCTGCGCATCGGCATCTCCACCACCGTCGTGGGGCTCACGGTGATGGCCTTCGGGACCTCCATGCCCGAGCTCACCGTCAATGTCTCGTCGGCCCTGTCGGGGAACACCGGCATTGCCCTGGGCAATATTTTGGGTTCCAACATCGCCAACATCGCGCTGATCCTGGGCGTCACGGCCATGATTGCACCGATGGCCGTCGCCGATGACTTCCTCGGGCGCGATTTCCTCTGGATGACCGGCGCCGCAGCCCTGGTGTTCGTGGCCATGCTGGACGGAACATTAGGCTTCTTCGAAGGGGCGGTATTCCTGGCCCTGGGTCTCGGCTACACCTGGCACCTGATCGCCGGTTCTCGACGGAAGGAACGTCAGGACTCCGAGGAGGTGCCGGAAAAGGACCGCAGGCTCCTGATTAACGGGGGACTGGTCGCCCTGGGCCTGGTTGCACTGGTGGCCGGTGGGAAGCTCTGCGTGAACTCGGCGGTGAGCTTCGCGCGGCTCTTCGGGATGAGCGAGCGCGTCATCGGCCTGACCGTGGTCGCGGTGGGCACCTCGATGCCGGAGTTCGCAGCGTCGCTGGCCGCAGCGCTCAAGGGCAGGGCCGAGATGGCCATCGGCAACATCATCGGCTCGAACATCTTCAACATCCTGATCATCCTAGGCATCACAGCCATGATCCACCCCATCCGGGTCGCGGTCGATACCCGCTACTTCGTAGACATGTCCGTGATGCTGGGCGTCACGTTGCTATTGTGGCCCCTGATGAGGACCGGCATGACCCTCGTTCGTCTCGAAGGTGCCGCTCTGTTTTTGATCTATTCGGGTTATGTCGCCTACCTGCTGCTGTAGGCTGACTGAAACCCCAGCAGAACATCCGGAAAAAGACCTACGCCATCGGGGAGAGGCGCAAATAGTCAAGATCGCGAACGAGCTGGTGCCACATGGAGACGCCCACGGCCAGTGCTCGTTCGTCGAGGTCGAACACGGGCCCGTGGTGGTGTCCGCGGTGCTCCACAGGG
>Ga0180007_10002170_pt1 | contig 24022 bp, 25 predicted proteins | sample MM_PC_MetaG_FD_121122 | JGI IMG/M metagenome (GOLD analysis project Ga0180007, IMG submission 121122) | Groundwater microbial communities from the Aspo Hard Rock Laboratory (HRL) deep subsurface site, Sweden - MM_PC_MetaG | ecosystem: Environmental > Aquatic > Deep subsurface > Groundwater... | reverse complement strand
CTAATCTGTATCCCGGTTGATCAATTGAACGGATAATGATGATGCCATCTTGATCCGCTTTATCAAGTAATGTAAATTGATCGCGATCATTGCTATCTGCTAAAATACCTGAAAGTTCATAAGCCCGTGTTGCTATAGGTAATAGCTCCTCATCTTTGGTACAAGCGACAATGGTAAAAATAAGAAAAAATAAAATGATAAATAGTATTTTTTTCATATGACTATCCCCTCCTAATTCATCGATTTAAATATAATTGTATGTGTTCATCTATTTTATACCATAATTAACGCTTTTAGTCAAAAAGATCTAGTATTCTTAATGATATGTTTTTTATATTTTTGAAAGAGAACTTTGATTTTATTTCACTCTGTAGAAATCAACACTACTTCCAGTTTCAGTAACATCAACAATAATAAAATAATTAAAGTAATGTGGACAATCATAAATAGGTAATCTTTTGCTGATAACGAGAAGATAAAACCTGCTATAGGAATTATTAAACATATACCAAAAAATATTTTTGCTGGTTTTTCTCGCACATGATAAGCATATGACATCCTTTCTTTCGCAATAGGCAATGATCTTTCCAAACCTAGTTCATAATTGAATTTCATCATTTAATTCCTCCTATAATCCTAAATATATAATAATAGATGATGCAAAAACTGCTCCAGCCTTGAAAAGAACTGGTATAAGTTCTGGTACAAAAATAACAATACCCGCAACAACAGCTATTATATGAATATGTTTACACAGACAAGTAAAACAAGGGTTATTTGCACATAAGAAACATATATTAAACCATACGTATGTTTCGTATACAAGGCATAAATACCTTAATTTGAATGAAATATTGTCAATTCCACAGATGAATAAACTGAAACATCTAGACCGATTATAATTTTTTTTACTTGCGCTAGAATTAAACAGAATTGGAAGTAATTTGTATGCTACAATTTGGATTAATGGATTAAAACTGACCAATGATATTAAACCATCGGTCAACAAAATTAGATAAACTTAATAAATAGAAAATAACTCCAAGTATTCTATATTAATAGTTCTCAGTATATAATTGAATCTTTTGATTAACAAATAATTCCATGGAATTATTTATTATTCCATAAATCAACGCCTATAAGAACCCGCTAAGAAGATATATATTCTCATAACCTACAGAGTCATGTGATAGACATATATTACCTCTTTTTTGTGGAACCCAATATCCAAATAATATTGTAAATCATCTTTTTCTTCAGATGTAAGAAGAATCAAAACAGATTCTGTCCATTTAAATGCTGCACCTAAAGATTTATTTATTAATTGTATTTTCGATTTTCTGTTTTTAGAATATATGAAATAGATTTCTTCCTCGTCCCTTCCAAAACAAGATAATACAGCATATCCTAGTAATATATTTTTTTCTAAAATAACAAATATCTTAAACTTATTGATTTCTTTAACTAACAAATCCCCCTTCCAATAAACCTCAGGAAAAAATTTGTTATGCAACTCTATGAAGTCGGAATGATGTTTTTCGTTCAATTCGGTAGCTGTATCCTCAATAGTTTCTATAAATTCTTCTTTTCTAATATTTATCATGATTTCTTTTCCATCTGTCTTTGCACCAATCGATTTCATGTATTTGATGGAATCTTCGTTAAAGTCGCTTATCACATAATCAAGACTGAATTCACTCAAATTTATACGCATAAATTCAACGCACATATCAAAAACATGGTTAAATTTTGTTCGTGCAAAAAAAGATAATATCTGAACATACTTTTCTTCAACTTCAATAAACAATTCCATAAAACCAACAATTTTACTATTATCTATTGCCACTAGCATTTTATGATCATTAGAATTAAGTCGAGAAATCAGTCTTTTCTCTACTTCATTTTTTAACAAAGGAAAATATCTAACCTTTAAATTTCCTTTATTGCATTGTTCTATTAGCTTTGTACACTTATCTAAATCATTTATATTAAATTGCCTAATCATCGCATTCACTCCTTATAATTATTTTACCATACAGATTAGATTATCACTATATTTAAATGAAGTTCACCTATGGTCACGAACACGAAAACAGGTCATTTTTGGTTTTTCTTAAATTGGTTTTGAGAAATCTTTATTTTTTTAATCCAAACACAAAAAAAGCAAAATTGATAAAGAATTGCTGACTTTATCTAAATAAATACAAAAAGTTGTTTTCTTCTAAAACGCTCAAAATGTAGTAGTATAATCATTTTTGATAAAACCAACATACAGCCTAGTCCAAACAGAAGAAATTACTTAATGAATTGATTCTGGATATCATATCAGAATAAAGAAATATGTATATATAGTCCATATACTATTAAAAATCAATGTAATCGTCTTCAAGAACTGCAAAAAAAGCGTCAAGAGGAAGTTCATTGAACTCTGAAGAATAAGAACTATTTCCAAATGGTCTTTTAAGTTTATTTGATGCATTCAAATGTCTTGCAAATTTCGTATGATTTGAACAATCATGGATAGCAACATTCCATTTCTCATCATCTGCAATCTTCATCAACTTCAAAGTCAGAGCTCTACTCCAAATTGGGGAAACGTAACCCTGTCTTGACATATATAAGCTTTCTCCAAAATAGTTAGCAATATTAGATTCATTCAAGTGTAATTCTGCACAATTAATAAAATCAAGATTCGTGTTGAGAATTTTATCTTTTTTTTCAAAAAAAGTGTTAAAAAATTCTGGAGTCATTGGTGTTTCAATCCCAACAGATTTAATATACTTTTTAGCTATCTCAATATTATGTATAACTTTATCTGAACAGTTTGTAGCACCCAAATTAAATCTAATCTCATCCAATCCCGCATCGCCCAAACTCTTCAGATTTTCCTCTGTAGCTAGTACTCCGTTAGTATACAAGTGTTGATAGATACCAGCATCATTGAATTTTTTAATTACTGGATAATATTTTTCAATTTCAACAAGTGGTTCAAGATAAACATATGCAATACCGGATGGCTTATCATATATGGTTAATAGTAGATCAATGTCTTGTTCATAAAACAATGTACCACCAATCTCCCATACATCACCAACAATGGCTGGTTGCTTGTCTAGTTCCCCATAATAGTAACAAAATTTACACTCCAGATTACATTTGTTAGTTTTCCGAATTGCACCAAGACCATTGCCTAATAAACATGATTTACATCCGTAAGGAAATTTTTGCTCACTTCCAACATAAATTGTTCTTTTGTCGAGATTCTTTACATTCTTAATTTTACTAAGTAAATTATCATGAATTTTACTGGTAGCCTTCTCAATCTGTAAAAACACAATTTTCATAGCTTCATCATAATCTAATAATTTAACATCTTCATTTTTTTGAAGAATTGACAACTCTTTAAAAAGTTTTAATGCTTCGCCCTTTGTATACATATTCTTCACCTTTCTTGTGGAATTTTTCTACAATTTTAAAACAAATTCTCTAAATATTAAGTATATTAAATATTTTCAATTATATATTTTCTGATTTAGGTACAATATTGCCTTTTCTAGTGCAATTGTACAATCTATATTTTGATTTGGCATTAGTTTATGACAATCTTTTGTATTGTCTGGTCTCAAAAAATATTTATGGCTTACTATAAACGGTACCTTTAAGTTCTTAGTTTGAAATTCATAAATATCTCCAAAAGAACATGGAGCACCTGATGGCATTTCTCCTATCAAGTAACCTAATCTACCATCACTAATAATACAAGCAAATTGCATTGCTGACGAAAACGTATATTTTGATGTCAAGATCACTAATTTAACATCAGGGACATTTGTACAGGTGCAATTAGGTTTATAGAAAGTATAGGCCAGTTCATTGTTGGCTAATTTATTGAATTTGTAATATGATTTTCCCCTAATTAACAATTCATTGCTTAGTCTTACAATTGCACCAAATAATGGGTATTCAATATTCAATGCATCAAGTAATATTTCATACGATTCTGCACTGCCTCCTTGATTTTTTCGCAAGTCGAAAACATACTTAGTAATTCCATTCTTTTTAGCGTTGATTACTTCTTTAACAACCTTACTGTGCTGTTCATTCATTATACAGCTATTATATTCAATAATTAGTACATCATCTATAAATCTAGTATTAATGAAATCTTCGTCACTTGACTTGTTATCAATAAAGCACTTTTCAGATAATCTAGCAGCTTCTCTTCCAACATTTGTCTCAACCTGCAAAACATTATCGCTAGTTATACAACCTGCAAAAGTTAGAAAGTCCTTATCCCTTAAGTAATAGGGTATACTCAAAGTTCTTGAAGATTCATTCTCAAAATAGAAATAATCATCAATTAATGATATCAAATATGTAATATCTCGATTACCTATCCTTCTAACTATTATGTTCTCATCGCATAATTTTATCATCCCACTAGCAAAAACTAGTTCTATATCTAAACTATAACTTGATAGTGGCATTGTGCACATATGCCCATCACATAGCGTTTTAAAATATTCCATCATGTGAAATTTAAAACTTAAATAATTTGTCTTTTCGCATTTTGTTAGAAATGATTTTCTTGCAAATTCATACTTTTCAAAATTGTATAGTTCCGTTAAAAAATACGGGTGCATCTCTTCTACTTTATCTATAATAAACTGTGCGTCTTCGATGTACTCGTTCCCACTTTTTCTTTTATAATCAATATCTAGAGGTAAAATTTCTTCTCTTGAAATTGAGTATATAATACCTTCATCACTCTGGTATATATCCTTTTTGTTAGTCGGTTTCATAAAATTTCACCATATATCATTCTATATTATTCTTAAAAGCAATAAATTCCTTTTTTCTCAAAATTTGATCATAAGGTAATTTATATAGCAATTCGCCTTTATTAAAAAGAATTATCTCGTCAAAATCTCTTAAGTTTAAGTCAATTTTATGTGTTATCATTAAAATCGTTTTATTCAGCGACAATATTTTCCGAGTAATTACTTCTTTCTTATTTGCATCAATTGCCGAAACCGGTTCATCAAGTAATAAAATTGGCGTGTTTTTGTTAACAAGTCTAATCAATCCTAGTATTTGTTTTTCTCCACCACTTAAAACACTACAGTTTTGTTGATTTATAAAAGTTTTTGCATCTTCGATAAATATATTGTCCGTCAACGACTCATAGCTATCAAATACAGTTGTGTTTTCCATAAAATCATCACTAAATATGTACTCTTCTTGGTCGATACTTCCAATCAAAAAGCTCTCTTCAATTTCATTCAATTCATTACCATCTACTTTAATACTCCCTTCAAAATTAGTAAGATGAGATGCTAGGATATTCAAGAAAGTACTCTTACCTGAGCCATTTAGTCCAATCAAAGCATATTTCTTATTTTTTTCAATTTTTAAATTAATATTCCTCAAGCAAAAGGTTTCATAATTCTTGTTTAATTTTGACACACTAATGCTTTGAAAATCTTTGATAACATTTTTTTCCTTCTCTTGTTGATCTGTATTTATGAAATCAAAATATGACTTAACAAGTTCTTTAGATGAATTAATTAAACTTTGATAATAGAGGATTTCATGTACTGGTTCCATTAATCCTTGAGCATATTGAAAAGTAGCTATTGCAAAACCGACAGTGATATTTCCCAAAAAAGTTAGATATCCCAGATACAAAAAAACTACATAATTGACACTTTCTGAACCTAACCCATTTAAAGCCCACATCAATCCGTTTGCTTTCCCATATTTATACCTTTCGTTTGAAATTTCAATTAAACTTTTATTATGTTCATCATTTATGTTTCTTCTGGTTCTGGAATTAATAATCTTAAATCCATTAAAAATCTCTTCTATCTTTGAATAGTACTTCTTTTGATGTTGGAGATAACTTGTTCTTCGCTTCGCAGTTTCTTTACCAAAAGATTTTGGCAACAAAACTCCTATTAGTGAAATACAAATTAATATCAAACTTACTTTTATGTCTAGAGTTACTGCAATAACAACAAAAACCGTCAAGACCCTAACACTTTGAGTAATAATTGCCATCATCGGATTTAGGTAATCGTTACCTATTTCTGCTATATCATTTGCTTGAAATGAAATATATTCTCCGACTTTCTTCTCAGAAAACTCTTCATACTTTAGCTTTGTGACTTTTGAAAAGTAGTCTTTTTTAAGAGCTTTATCAAAATTAAGTTTGTATTTTGTTTGTGTAATATTACCAAAATACGCTAGTATAACAAACAAGCTTAAAGATCCTGTATATCCTATTATAGCTGTAAGGTATTGGCCTTCAAAAAGAAGCTTTGTAAAATAAGGTATTAAAGCATAAAAAAAGTAAGATAAGAATGTAAGAAAGACAAATAATATTAGCTCTTTTTGAATTATTTTAAAATATTTTTTCATGACTCAACCTGCTTTTTGCCATTTTTCTACTACCTATTGCGCATTCATAAATGCTTCCTGTTTCCATATGCGCTACGCCAGGACAAAGTACACATAAATCTATTTTGTTACATTTTAAACAACCTTCTAAATCTCTGTATTTTAAATTAGCAATTTCATGACGTTTGGGGTGATTCCAAATTTCATCTAGTGTGTTTAAATATATATTGCCTATGGATTGTCTATAGTTGATACAGGGAAATGCTTCACCTTTATAATCTAAAAAAAGAGAGATTCTAGTATTTAAACAGGGGTATGCTTCAAGATTTTTTCCCTCTTCAAAACTATGTTTATTGATCTCGTCAAATTCTGTAATCATCTCTTGTAAAGATTCATCTGAAATAATAAGTTCCTCCAAAGCATCACCGTTCCTTTTTGGAAACAGATCTGGTTTTACATTAAATTTGAATCCATTTTCATTACAAAATTGTCTAATTAATCGAAAATCATACTTGTTTTTTTTCATCAAAGGTGTTTTTACGGATGTAAAGATTCCATATTTCTTCAATAAATTTAGATTATTTAATACTTTAGTTAAAGAACCTTCTGTATTAGTAATTTCATTATGAACTTTTTCATTTAGAGAAAACATCGTACATGACACTTCTGTAACATATAATTCACTTAACTTTTGAATTATGCTCTCATTAAGTAACGAAATATTCGTTTCTAATACAACATTAAAAAACATTTCTCTAGCTAACGAAATAATTTTCATGATGTCGTTTCTTATGAATATTTCTCCTCCAATAAACACTATCTCATTAACCCCTTTTTCGCGTAAACTTTCAAACAAAGACCTTAGCTGATTATATGTGTATCTATCTTTTGAAGATTCACTTACATAACAATGTTCACAGCTCCAATTACACAGGCTAGTCAACTCTATCATTATAGACATCATTGTTTCATTTTCATATGCTATATCATAAATTTCTGTAATGCTTTTTATTTTATTCATATATGCACCACTCCTTATATATTTGCAAAAAAGAATAGAAAGGTAGTCTATTCTTTTTGTCATTCCTATTTCTTTTTGTTTGCAAAGTTACCAACAGGCATTTTTCTTGAGTTATTACCACTACAATTTGTTTTCTTCAAAGTAACGTCAATTGATATTGTTTCAGTTTTTTTAACCTCTGGTACAATATACTTTTCCATCATATTCCCTCCTCTCTATATGATTTATAATGATTTTATTTACTTTCTCATGTCTAAGAATAAGATAATTAATCCATGAAACAAAAAATCACTATCCTTTGATCAAATGCTTCATATGAATTTTCTAGTAGGTATTCTTTCTTATATTATTTTCAATAAAAATAATTTTGACCAATATAACGTTAATTGACTGAATATCATCTTTCTTAACAGATAGTACTTCCTACTTTTACATTTCTTTTTATTCCACATTCTTTTTCACTTCTAATTCTTGCAACAGTATTCTCGAACTTGTTGCAAGTTAATAAATCCCCATGTTCTATTAATGATATTCCACCACATCTCATACAATATTCACTTACATCACAAGTCTTACATTCATTAAGTACACTCCACTTCAAATTTTGAACCCAATTAAGATATTCAGAGTTTTCACGTATGCTTCTAATATTATTTTCTAGTATGTTACCTATTTTAACGTTCAAATTAGTACATGGATTTACGTCTCCATTAGCCAGAATTGAACAAGAATATCTAGTAGCATTGCATATATATAGGTCATCAGTTTTCTTTACTATAGTAGTATTTCTAAGGTCATCAATTTTCAATATATTCTCTCTTAAATAATCTTCTGACACCTTAAAATTTAAAGGTTCTCTATCATTATCACGCTTTGACCAAATTGTTGGGGTAAGACGATATTTAAAACCCATTAAATTACAATATTCTACAATTTTCTCATATTCATTCTGGTTTAAATTAGTAATTATATGTTTTACCTCAACATTAATATTATTAACCCTCAGTAGATTTAAATTGTTCAATACTTTTTGAAGAGATCCTTTTACTCCAGTAACATTATCATGAATGCATTCATCAAGAGAAAAAAGAGTACATGAGATATGATCAATGAATAATTCTTTGATTGCCTTTATTTTTTCAATATCTATTAATGAAACGTTTGTGAACAACGAAACATCGAAAAAATAGCTTCTGGCGAGTTTAAGAATATCTACAATATCTTTCCTCATAAACATTTCGCCACCAGTTAATAATATATCTACAACTCCCATAGCTCTTAAATCTTGGAATAGTTTATCAAGCACTTGGATTGATAACTCATACTCGTAACTGAAATCATCAATATAACAATGTTTGCATCTCCAATTACAGCTTGTATTAAGTTCAATTGTCACTGCAGTTAATGTTTTATTAATACTGGCAAATGAATACAAATCACTAGAAGATTTCATAAATCAAATCCTCTTTTAAAACATCATCTAGAAAAGCTTTAACATCCTTTTCTAATTGTTCTTTCAAAACATCATATTTTCGATTAAGTTCAACAATCATTTCATCAAACGTACACTTACTATAAATCATTAACCAAATATCTTTTTCTGCATTATCAAATAAGTATGATGCATCATTCTTCTTACTCATAATATATGCAGTTTGAGATACAGGTTCTACTTGCCAAACCAAGTGATTCTTAAAATAGAATCTAGTGTTCCCAGTCATGCTTTCTTCTCCCCCTTTTTCTATGAGTTAAATTACAATACTGTAAATTTATGTTTAAAAAATATTTTTGTAACTAAAGTTTATAAAAAAAATCTTGGTTAATTATTTTTGCTATCTTATATGATTCCGACGCAAACTCTATTCTTTTCCTATTTCTAAGTTTTGAGCTATATTTTGTTCTTACGAGCTAAAACAAAAAAGAACGTCAAGAGACATTCTTTATAAAAATTACAAAAACATCCCCTATGATCATTATAAACTAAATCCAATTCATAAGTCAATAGCATCTGTTATTATTGATTTTTTCATTTTCTTATGCTTTATATTATTCAGTGCGAATTATATTTTTTGTCTTTCATGTGATACCTCCTGCATATATACTAGTTTACACTAAGTACAACTTTTTGGTATCAGTTCAAACTTAGAAATAGTATAGCAATCATTATGAATGATTAATCTAGCAATAGCATCTTATAATAATAGGTAAAAAACTGCTTCTAATATGAAACAGCTTTTTATTTTAATTTGACATGTTATTTATCTTTTTTGTTTAAGCTTTTTGATTCTGTGTAGAAGATTCGAGTTTTTTTAAGCTGTATTTTAAGATCATCAATTGGGCATATACTAATAATTTTTTTTAATCTAAAGTAGTTTACATTAAAATATAGATTTTTATTATCTATCATTTTAGAATCTACTCTAACACTTCCTATTCTCCATTCACTTGATCCTCGCAATGAGTCTATATCTTCCCACTTGATGAAAACAGTATTACGTTTTCTAAAAAACCAAGTGATCCCTTTATTATTAATCTCTACTTTATAGAAATGTTTTTGTATGAACAAAACAAGCATAATCAAACCTGTTAGAAAACCAACTGTACCTATGATTAACATAATTATAGAGTTTAGATGTATTGTTAATCCTATGAAAAATATAAAAGATATTTCCACTATTGTCATGGTTAAAACATTTAAAGCATTATTATAAAATCGAATCTTCATGAGTTATCTCCTTATACGATATATGGTATATATTTTTTGATTTTTTCCTTATTTTTGTCAAGCCATTCATATGCTTCAATCAATTTTATGAATATTTTATTTACTTCAATATGTGCCAAATATCAGTTCCAGTAAATCCACATGATCGATATAAACTTTCGGGAACTTGTTGATTATTGCATTCGCCTGATACAGTAGCAAATAAAGCATCTTTTGGTGAATTATATAACATATTTGTTACTAACATTTTGCCTAAACCGTGGTTTCTAAATTCTGGTAAGACTTGAATCCAATCAAGAATGACTTCTCTAACTGTTTGATCATAGTGACCAATACCTAAAGCTATTTTCTGATTTGTTATCTCATCTATGATAAACATCCACAAGCTAGAGTCATACACTCTATCTTTAGTCATCCATATAATTTCATCTAAAGATATTCTAATATGAACATATGAAAGATTAATTATCTTTTGAATAGATTCTAAATCCTCTTCAATATGACATATTTTAATCTTGTATCCTGCAATATTTATCTTAGCTATATTTTTCATGCTATGATAAAGTCTAAAAAATACTTGGTGGGCATGATATTGATTTAAGAGTGAAACAGAATAATTTGTATCATGGATGACCAAGATATCATCTTTATTGTATCTTAGTTCTTTATATAAAGGTAATGCACTGTATCTACATGGGTTGTTTATATACTTGACTTTTTCATCTTCAGATAATAATAACATTTGGCATTTATCAATCCATATCATTTCATACTCTTTATCAGAGGCAAGAATTCTATTTTCTAAATCTTTGATAGAATGAAAACCTATACGAATGGATTCATCTGCTAATCTTTGGTATAAAACATTGTTATTATCATTGACCTCACAAATAACTTTGACAACACGAATACCTTGTTGATAAAGATAAAATAGTCTGTGATGCCCATCAACTGAGAATATCTTATTTTTATATTCAATCACATAAATCTTCCCATAATCTTGATTATTATCAATATATATTTTGGCTTTATCTAGTTTTTCTTTTGACAAGTAATGTTGTTGAGGTATGATACTTTCAATAGGAAGCAATAGATACTTATATCTTATATCTCTAGTCGTATTTTTTTCTTCTTGGTCCATGTTGGTACCCATCATATCCCCTCCATCCTAAGTCTTTGTTCTATGAATTGAAAATCAAAACTTTGTTGTTATCAAAAAATATACAATTTGCGGAGTCCCCCGTGTCTATTCCTTTTTAAATGCTCAAATTTGTATGATATTTTATTAATTTCCCAATTGCATAATCTTTGTCTAAGGGAACTTTAATATAGTTACTTTCTCTATTTCTTAAATGAATGCATCTTAAAAAGTTTATCTCTTTCTGATAACTTTGTTCATATCCTAAAGCATATAGATTTAATTGGAGTTTCAAATGCTCATGATGAATATTATAAGTTCGCTTGATATCCCCGATGCCGATGCCATCATGCTCTTTTGATTCGATGATCATATCAAGTCTTCCAGCACAAACCGGTTTACCTTCGTGTTCTATATAGATCAACACTTCATTTTTGGTAGATTGAAATTGATGGTATTTCTTTAGTCTTACATAATTTTTGAATTCTTCACTATGACCGTAAACGCCATCTGTCTCAAACAGTTCTATCTCTTTATGAAGCGATATACCTTTATTAGCTGCTCTTTGTAGAACTAAAGGATCTATATCTTTATATTGAGAAGGGAGAACGGATGCTACAATTTGAGTGACACTAGGAACCTTGATGCCATCAACAAAATATTCATGTGTCTCATCAATGAACTCAACAGTTCTTCCATTGATTGTTTGTTTAATGTCGTTATTCTGATTCATCAATGATTCGTACCTCCAATTCAATTTCTAAATCTTATCCATATAATCTATTCTTCAATTCTTCTGATTATTTCGTTTACTTATATTTTCTTGCGAAATCTTCTAATAACTCTTTCATTATAGCTAAAATATCATTTTGATCTAAACCGACAGACTCTAAAGGATTTTCCATCTCATCGAATGCTATGAATATTTGATATAATTCGTCAAAGGTTAAATCACCTTCAAATTCTATTGGATATACGTAGTCAGTAATCTCATCTTCAGTTAAATTCAACTGTGCTTTCAAGTTGTAATATCTAAGGCCTTGTGTATACATCGTTACTTGGTATTGATTTAAAACCTGAACTTCCTCGTGATAAATAGTACAATATGGTGTTTCAATTGAACCATTCTTTAATACAGCATCCCATCCATTCATCGAAAACAAACTGATACTGCTCAGATATGATATACCATCATTTCTTAAAGAAGCAACAAATTCCATATCCTTATAATATGTTACTGAATTGTTTGAAAATGAATTCGCATAAAATATGCCATTTTCAGGATTATACATTTTAAATATTGCTTCTTCTTGATTAAGATCATAATATAGATATTTTTTTGAAGCAATGTCAATATATACAAATGAATAATCATCATTGGCTGTATATGAATATTCTTTATAGATGTTATCTTTCAAAAATGAATAGTGATATTTTTCTAGTGTATTCCAATAGATAAGATGCTCAAACTCTGGATCATCCGTTGCCATATTAAACCTGTAGGCTTCAATTCTTTCTTCACCTTTAACACTTATAGTATGATATGTATAAAATCCACTTTGCTCATCAAATCCGTAATCAACATCTGTGATACTGCTATATAATGTAGTTCGTGGCCCAACACACACATCATCTATCGTGCATAACTCAATATAAGTTTCAATTTCAGATATTATAAGTCCTAAAGTAATATATGGTTGTACGATAGGTATATCGAAATGATTTGTTACAGGATCTAATCGAGGGATTTCTGTTTTTTCATAGGTTTCTCCATTAGATAAAAGAACAACTTCTCCATATCGATTTGGAGCAATTGATAAAAGGTATGCTTCAATCATGTCATCATAATAATTCGTTGCATATGTCCCAAAGGTTTGATCTGTTACACATGTCCCATCACATACCAATATTTCACTATCAAGAGCATTAAGTATTTGTTGATCTTTAGTTGTACATCCAGATAGAACCAAAGCAAGCAACAATGCGATTACAATTTTTTTCATGTGTTCCCCCTTAGACAAAGTTTGTATATAACTATTATAACGCGAACTAAATAAATTTATTCAATGAATTCACATCTCATCTTATATGCCATACATGCAGCACTATGCTGGTGGACTGAAAATAGCAGCACAATGCTCATAAAATCCATTTTGGAGACATACATAGACATTCTGGGATTTGAATAGAAAAGTGTGGAATGGTTTTATTAATCATACTTTAAAAACCAATCAAGATTGGATTATAATATAAAAGCAAATGCATATATTTCTTTTTATTTGCATTTGCCGTTTGTTCTATATGATAAATAAATTGCAATGATTATTGTGATAATAAACTACCATCCTATTGCTGGTCGCAGCCCGTTATATCTTTTAGAAACTTCTTTTTTAATGCGTTTTCACAATATTTCAGTTTTTTGTGATATTGCATTAGATTTTTTTATTGTTATATGAACCTCTAAGCGTATTGTAATTAAAATCGTTTGCTTAATACGATGTAAATATCTATTGAAAATGGTAGAAATATAACGGAATAAAATGTTGGTAAATAACGTAATATGATGAAGTATTTAAGTAGTTGTCTTGCTTCTTCATTCTTAATCTTTAGTCCTTTCCCTTAACTCTTAGTGGGTCTGTCGCGAAGTGGAAAATCAGATCAAGGCAAGGACGCAATTATCGGACAACTCAATCATTTTTGTCCGATAATCTATATTTTGTGGTAAGTTCTATTTTTATTTGCACCTTTTGCTATAATATATCCTTTATCAACAAGTGATACCAGAGTCCTTTGGCTGGCTTTTTCATTTGGCATACTAAATATTTCCTTAATTTCTTTCATCGTTGTTTTTTGGGCGATATTCAGGTAATTTATAATAGAAATTTCTTGATCTGAAACTTCATCTTTATAGTAACTTCGATATTTATCTGAAAGATCGCTAAAACTTTTGAGGAAAGTGATCGATAGCAATGGTGATTTAAAATTAAATAACGGGAATGGTTGTTGGAGTTTTCTTGGAATATCTTTAAACCTAACCATACCAAAATGATTATTCTCCATCAAATTCATTGATCTAAAAATGAAAGCTAACTTGTGATTTCTAACGATTGATGAAGCTGTAAATTTGGATACATCATCAAGTTTCTGTGGTGAAACAACATCACCTGGACTATTAATGATAATTTGGTTATCTTCTATTAACATCTGATTGAATGTGCCTTGAATTGAATAATCCCTGTGAATCATTGCATTAATACAAGCTTCATTAATTGCATCAATTGGAAAAACAAATTGATCATTTCTCGTAGGATTTTCTCTAGATGATATTGTAGGAATTCTTGTACTATACCACTTAAAAAGCTCATTTGGTAACAAAACAAGCGGCAAATCGAATGATTTATTCTCAGTCTTCGCTCTTACCTGAAATAGTGAATTGTCTAAATATTCAGACGGTTTTTTACCAAATAAGAGTATAAAATTTCTTGAGAATCTTCTTTTATCCTTATCAAACGCTACCAAGCCCCATTTTTTGAAGTAATTGTATATGTTATCTTCTGAATATTCTGGTTTTTCATGAACTTTTAAAAATTTAGAATTAGCTTCATTTATAAAGTGACGTAAAGCTTCTTGTGAAATATCACTTTCCTCAAAGTAATCTATAAAATGACTCAAATAATCACTATTTGGTTTATCTTCTAATAGTTTTTTATGTTTTTCAGTTTCAGACCTTAAAATAGCGTCTTCTAGAAATGACTGATTTTCTTGTGTTATAATATTTTGCAAATCTCTATCAAAATATTCAATAGATATACCAAAGTCTTCTAAGTATTTTTTTCCTGTACCACTAACAGTTGGATCAGGATCATCAATACCTATATAGACCTTTTTTATTTTTCTAAGTTGTATTCTTTTTGCACATGGAGTTTTGTTAGGATGCCTAGCCATACATGGTTCTAATGTTCCAAACAACCACGCTTCTTCAATATTTTCTATTCTATGTTTTTTATGCAAGAGAGTAAACTCAGCATGATCACCATAATCCAATTCTCCTCTAAAAGCACTTGTCATTGAACCATCCGGGAATAATAACACTGCACCTACTTTTGGATGTATTTTTTTATCAGGTTCATCAACTGATTTTTTCATTACTTCTACAGCTAATTCCTGAGCTTGTCGAATCTGTTCTCTAGAAAACATAGTTTACCCCCCAAATTTTTTATTAGTTTAATATTATCATCTATGACATTAATAATCAAAGATTTATCGGACAAATCTAATGGTTTTGTCCGATAAAATAGAAATCAATCAGTATATTTATCATTTGTATCAAAATTTGTGTTCATTTTAAATCTATTATCCTCTTTGTTATGACAGTCTTTTTAAAGTAACTATAGATTCTGCTGTTCTAAGCTAATACTGTATTCTTAACACTGTCAAAATTGAACGTTTTAATGTGAGTTGTATTTGATAATCTGAAAGTGTACTACGCAAAACAAGTATTTATCTAGTTCTCTTTAATTTGTTCACTAGAAATCATAATAAAATCTCCATATAATTATTCAATACATTGTCAATGCCCATTTTTTTAGCATATATGATTAAATTGTTTAAATCCCTGGATGTGTCTTTAACGTAGCGTTTTAATCCATCATTTAGAATTTGCTGATCAATACGACTTCTTGAACGGATGATATCACAAATCGTTCTTTCTTTGTCATAGACTGTAATATCATTTCCAAATGGTGATTTCATAATCATTTTACCAAGCTCAAATAAAGATGGTTTAATCGTATAAGTAATTAACTCGATTTGTTTGATTTGAGATGTGTTATAACCAGTAGGCAGTGTCACACTATATGAAATTGGGTCTCTATCTGATAAACCATGGAGGTATAAAGCTGTATCATGTGAATAAATCATACGCTTCTTTTTTTGTTGATATGCATAAAGTTTATCTTCCCATGCATCTTTTGATAGATATACACCAGGTGATGTTCTAATGAGCTTTTCCTCTTCAACAAGCATAGTTAAATATTCACGATGGATACCCTCATAGATTGCATCTTGAGTCGTGATGTATCCGTTCTTTTTTTTGATAAGTTCCTCTAATTTCTTCCTTGACATTATAACACCTCTTGTCATATATGCTTATATCATACTTGATATTAGTTATTTTGTCAAGATATCGAATGTATAAATACTATAGGTAACATAAATAAAAAGATATGTATGTTGAGATGGCTTAAACCGTCATCGTCTTGTCGATTTAATTGTCGGTTTAGTTCAATATCCTAAACCTAGGTTTGACATTAATTTACATCATTGATAACTAGCATTGTGTTGCATTCAGTATGCATGTGATTAAGATAATGAATGGGAATGGGAATGATTTGGCTAATTAATTATCAAGATAAGGGGGGAATATCAAGTACTTTGAAGGCGTTTTGAGGACATTTTTTCACAAAAGTTAAAATTTGTCATATGTGCAACATCATGCTGGTGGTTTACAAAGAGCAGCACAATGCTCATAAAACCCATATTGGAGACATACAGAGACATTCTGGGATTTGTATAGAAAAGGTTGGAATGGTTTTTTTATCATACTTTAAAGCCAATCAGGATTGGATTTAAATATAAAACGGCAAATGCGTATAATTGATATTTTTCGCATTTGTCGTTTGAATTTATTATTTTGTAAAACTGTTGTATAAGTCTTTAACCTCTTTAAAAAAGGGAATATCACGATGCTTTATGAGCGCTATAATTGATTTTGCTCTTGTAATGACTTCATGCTTTATTGTTTCATCTTTTAGCACATAGTGAATTGAATTAACCGTAAACTCTCTTTCAAAGTGCTCAAGTTTTGCTGGCACAATATTTTGTGTCAATATGACTGATTCTTTACTTCCATACAGTTCATAAATGACACCTGATTTGGGAAATTTTTCTATGATAGGTTTATATTTTTTGACTTTTGAACTAATTGGAATTACCCAATATATATCATTTAACTCTTCTTTGAAAGCAAAGAAAAACGGTCTTTCGCCAGTTTCTTTGTCTTGTGGATATTTGGCGATATAATACTTATCCATATATTCTTGAGTCAAAACATATAAGCCAAAAGGTGTCATCTCATTTCCCCCTAAAAAAAATAGCCTCCGAAGAGGCTTTGTTCATTTACGCACCCGCTATTTATTAGTCGCATGCGGGTTAGCGAACTGATGATCGCACCAGTCATGATTTCAGAAGCATACTGGTTAGCTTCTATGTAGTATTTCTACTACGCCTATATTTTATGTCAATTGATCAAAATTGTCAAGCCTAGTTGCTCGAAACACATAATTACGTAAAACCTTCTTTGCTTATCATTGACTACTGTTCAAGATTACCAAGCACGTGATGAACGCTATATTTCTCTTATGCTCTTATTGACCAAGTTTTTAACTTTTATGTATTTGAGTTCTGTGCAACATGGATATCATGTTCTTTATACTGCAAAAAGTGCAAATGCTTTTCATCATTGAATATACTCAACTGATATCGATATCTTAACTCAATTTCATAAAATAGTGATCGAGTACCTCATTGAGTGCTTTACGATTTTTAAACATCGTTTTCATTTCATAAATCATTGCCTTTGTTTCTTCGTTTCCATAAGCTTTCAGCATTGTATCTAAATAATGTGATCGATTTAGATAATGCTTTTTACTCGATCCACTGCTAAACTGATTCAATATCTCTTGTTTCATAATCGACTTAACTTCTTCGTAATAAATCTCTTGAAAATGCTGATATAAATCAAAAACCTTACGTGGGTGTTCAGTCACATAGCGTAGCAAATAATCATATTTTTTTTCGTCAATCATGATCTTTTCATAGATTGACGGGATATAATTTTGTTTGCCAAGTTCATCAAGAAGCCTTATAACTTCACTTGGCCATTTAGAGTGTTCAAATGATGCTTTATAGATTTGATAGTAGGTTGAATCATTTAGCAATATGAGATGACTCATGTGTGCATGAGCTAACTCATATTGCTTGGTAAGCGTATATACTTGAACTAAATAGTGATGCCATTCTTTTTGATAACCTAGATTTTGTTCTAGACTTTCTTGACATATTTTAATAATGAAGGGATAGTTTCTTCTTTTAAATGCCTGTTCGATTGCTCTGATTCTCATCGGATGACTATGCAAATGAGAATGCATCCATTCATCTGCTTCTTTTTTATCTGAGTTATTTAAAAATAGATAATACAGATCAATCACTTCATCTTGGTAATACTTAAAATAAGTAGATTTATGATTAAAATCAACCAAAGATTTGATGGTTATAGATAGCATGTCTTTAATTGCCTTGAACCTGATGAGTGAAAAAATTGAACGTAGTAATTCAAGATGTGTATCTTCAAAATCATAATCAACAGAAGCCGATATAAAAACTCTGATTTCTTTTACAATTCCAATGATTTCATTTTCTTGGTCTACTTCTTCTGCCGCTTGTTGAAGAAGTTGCAAAGCTTCGTATTTAATTGATGATAGATTACCATCTGAATCATCAAACTCTTGATATACTATAAGCCATTTTTTGATGATTTCAAAACTGATCCTAAATTGATCAATGGGTAGAGACTCCTCAGTTTTACTTAAAGCAATCTCAAATCCTTTGATTGCTTTTCGTGCATCACGATAATGAATAAAGCCATCATCCATGAATGGGTCTAGGTGAACATCAATCAGTGATGAAATATTAGAATTAGATTTATCTGATCCATATCTCATCGAAATCTGTGGGTCTTCATCCGCAAGATCCAACAACATTTCAATCAGTTCCTGTTTCGTCTTTGTCTCTAGATATGTTTTAAAACGATCTGTTTGATGATCATTAATCTCAACATTCAAGTGGTACATCACAGCTGCAATATGTTTACAATATGGACCTTGGTCATAAGGACATGAACATGTTACATCAATCACATGATTGTGATCGGGGTCTAGTGTAATCTCAACTTCATAGAGATCAGTGCCTAAAACAGATGCATAAACTAAGTTTTCATCTATCCTAAACCGCTTGATGCAATCCTCATTATAGTAGTCGTATCCTCGTGATAAGATATGATTTGGTATGATATCTTCAAAATGACTCAATATAAACTTTTTACTCATACGCATACCCCTGTTCTTCACACCATGCAATTAACTTTTCAAGATAACTTTTCCGTTTGTATTCAAACCATATATCTCTTAGTCCATAATGAATCAATAGCTGTTGAAATCGTTGAAAAGCTCCTTTTCTAAAAATAGCATTCAAAAAATCATCTCTTAACGTATCAGAAAGGGTATATGAAAAACGTTCCATAATCTTGTGTTCATGTAGTTCAAATGAATCAGGTAATATAATATATTCATCTTTCTTTTGATATAGAACATCATCCAAAAGATGCATCATGTCTTTTTCCCACTCCAGAAGTGTTTGATCTTCATCTGACCGATATATGTCGTATGTGCGTAAATCCTCATCAGTGATGATTATAAATTCATATGTTTTCTTATGCATATAGACTGTACAATCTCTTGAAACCATTTCAAGACCTTCGAGCAACTTTGAAAGGGGAAATATGAGTTTTTCCATGATATCACTACTTTCTTTCTATATAATTCTATACTTTTATATTATCAAAAACTCTTAAATATATAACAATTTGTCAAAAGAATCTAGTAGATAAAAACATCAAACTTCAAAAAATTGTGATAACTTCTGACTTTTCTTCGAATTTATTTAAACTTATCGTTTGAAATTAAATATAACTTTTTCGAGTGTATTTCTTATGATACTTAAGTTTATTGAAAGTTTTTGCAATACAATCGGATCATATCTCATGAAGTTTACCTCTTTTCTCTAACCATTTTGGTACAACAACTTGATATGCTTTGATGAATATACCACCTTGTTTGGCATCATCGGATATATACACAACACCTTTAAGAATTCTCTTTTTTATACTTTCAAAAAAGAATTCACTTAGCATAAGTGTGTCATTGAAAAGCGTTAGCAGATATCCTGTTTTCTGATACAGTGCTTGAATATTATAATCTTCTAAATATTCGGTTATTTTTTTCTCGTTGAGTTTAGGAATGATTTCAAGACTATAGATAAGTTCCTCTAAGCTGATGATTGAACCACTCATTTGAATGGAGTCGACGACTGTTTTCTCAATGTCAGTGATTTTGATCAGCTCTGTGTATGAAGGTGAAATAATTCTTTTATTAGATTTTATGGATATTTGTTTATAGATGATGCCTTCATATTCAAATGTGTTGAACCGACTTGAAGATGATATATAACAAACATAGCTAACTTGATTTTGGTAGCCATAATACTCTAGTGCACTTGAATGACTGATATATGCATCATTATTAATAGATGATCCTATTTGATACTTAGAAGCAAACGCATACCCTGTCGCTGGATTAATGCTCACGTATAAATCATTACGTACTTTTTTGATGAGCCCTTGTTTTTTTAATCGACCAGTGCGCCATAAGTCGTCGCCTTATTCTTAAATATCTCTAATGCATCATTAAAATTAAAGACTACTTTTTGAGCTAATACTTGATACCCTTTCATTCCTTCACCTTCTTTACTTTAATACTAGCACGTTATTATTCTTATATTAATACTATTGTGTGATTTTTAAAGTTTTTCGTCTCATAATTAATTGCTTAGTTTGATTTTTTTTACTTTTTACTTAGATACAGTTCAATATCCCAAACCTAGATTAAGTAACTATGATACATGTTTGAATTATAACCAGTAATCATAATCACATCAATTATGATGAATAATTATATTTAAAAATTTCATATTTGGTATGAGAAATTAGAGGACTTATCAGTACTATGCGGTCGGTTTGAGGACAATTTTTTCAACAATGAGCAACGGTATCAAGAAAAATTAAAAGGCTTAACTCCGATTGAATATCGAAATCAAGCCTTAAATCAACTAAATATTTAATTATTTCCACTGTCTACTTGACAGGGAGCGGTTCAGACTAATGGGTTTAAATGGGGATTTTCGGCTAGAGAAGTACTTTGTTTTATCATTCAATTTGAAATTATAGGTATTTAAATTATTCGAGGGTATACCCTATATTTTTTTTAAGAGCCCTTTTCTTCAACCTAAATATCACATTAGTAATAATTATGATTTTTAATCTAATTATATTCCAACAAGTATATGATCTTCTTCAACTTTTGTTGGATAGGTTTTAGCATTTTTTGCTGGTACTTTTAAAAATAGAATTTTGGGGCTACCAACAAGTTCTCCATTTGTTACATCAATTTGAGCATGATGTTTTGAACATGTTACAATACCATCTGATAAAGAACCTTTTGCAAGCGAAGCACCTAGATGTGGACACTTATCACCAATCGCAAACACTTGATCGTTTCTTATTGTTAATAAAATTGCTGTTCCTTCTAATTCAACACGAATCATATTCTTTTCTTTTAATTCTTTTAAGCTAGCAACTCTTTGATACATATCAATCACTCCTTTATTTGGTTTATTATGTCATAAAAACTCTATTTGGAATTGAATACGATTTTGATGGCACTCCACTCTTTGAAGTCGGTGATAGAATCTTTCTTGAGTATATTATTATATAACAATTGGTTACTACCATTATACCAACCAAGAGGATTCTTTTTTCAAGCTTTGCTTTATTGATTCCACACAATCAGTAGGTGGTTTACTCTTCACTTATGAAAATATAGTTAATTTATGAATATATGGGGGTTATTTCAAGCTCAAAAATCAAATCATCAAAATCATCATCCGGAGCAATGTCATTGCAATAATATCTTACTCTAGTTTCTGATATTCTTTCCTTCATCATAGCGAAATTTCCATTACCTGATACTCTTGAACCAGTTCCAGTATTATCACAGAAATGAATAATATGAAGCGCACCTGAATCGATTTTTACATCAAACTCTATTTCTTTAGGTGAATGATCTTCCCATAAATACATACCACCTTTTTTGATTGTTTCGTTGTCTACTTTTATAAATCCTTTCATCATAAACATGCTAAAAGATATACCTTGACGATACTTTGAATTGCTACTAACAAAAATTAATTTTATATGATATTCGCCAATATCTTCAATACCTTCACCTTTATACAATTTTTTACCTTTGTAAGTATAATCTTTATTTTGTGTCATTTCTTTCCAAAAAGACATATATTTCATTTGTGATTTAAAGTGTATTTGTCTATATCCAATACAAATTAAATCTTTACTCCTTCTTCCAATTTAGTACAATACTCTATTCCATTATACATCTGGTTTCCTTCATTTGAAATCACTTCTTTATTTGGTTTAATTTTATCATTAAATGCTATCTACAGATGAATACTTTTTTTGGGGCACTCCAGTTTCACCCTCAATTTCCTTTTGTTTAGAAATCATAGCATTGAATCTACCTATTGTGTCTTCTTCTAACCAGATCATAGAGCCACTTCTAACCAATATAAAACAATCTCTGTTAACCCTTTTTTATCTTATTACCTTTGCTTTTTTCTATTATACACATATCTTAACTGTTTTAAAAACAAAAATGATCGCATACTATGCGACAAATGCATAAAGAAAAATGTGGGAGTTAATTCTACCCACATTCTTAAAACTTAATATAAATTAATGATATCAATCATATCATCAAACTGATTTTTGGTGATTCTCTAAATTGATTTAACATTTTTATACTTGTTGACATGTTTAATAAATTCTTTTTTGCCCCAAGTATCAAACATACCGCAAAACTCCATGGAAAAGAAATAGAATGCGATTTTTGAATCATTAGCATCATCACCTAAAGCCATCAAAACATACTTTCCGTCATAACTTCTCATAAGATAATAAGTATGTTCTTCATTGTCATACATGTAGTCACAATAAATCCCATCAATAACAACATCTCTTTCTATAACTTTGTATTTTTTCATGATTTCTCCTTTTTGGTCTTTCTTAAGACCGATCAGTTAAAGAGATGTTTGTGATTTAATTTTCTTTTACTATTTCTTTTAAGAATCTTTCAACTGAAAGAATGGTTGCTCCACATTGTGCAGCACAACCCATATTAGCTACATTTGAGCCAAATACATCCTTATCTAAATAATTAACAACAAGTATGGGAAATGAATAGCCACACGTTCCAATATAATCTTCAAAATGAAAACCTTTTGGTTCTAATCTTTCCTTGAGTATCTTCACATCCTTTAAACCTTGATATCTAATATAGAATTGTTGATGTCTTGGTATATCAATAGCATATTTCATGATTGTTCTTCTTTCTTCCTTATTCCATGCAAAGAAAAAGACCCCATAGATAGAACGGGATCTTAAATCTGTTTTAAAATACCCCATCCATCAAGCTTTAGCACCTTGCCTTTTGGTAGGTTGCTGAAGGGTCGTTGAGCTTGTCTCTCGCCTTCTCTTTATGGTAATTTCATTATATCATATGATTTTTATAATCCTACACGTGTACGATATGAAGCTTCAGCAGTTGCAGCTGCAGTTGCAGGAGCAATACCATTATTCCAAACATCGATAAGCATAGTTTCGCCTGGTCCCCAATAATAAGTAACTTGTGGAATTGTTGGCATTGGAATGGATGTTAAAAGTTGATCAGCCATATCCATTAATAATTGATTTTCGTTAACGCCTTCGATATCT
>Ga0180007_10002169_pt1 | contig 24038 bp, 27 predicted proteins | sample MM_PC_MetaG_FD_121122 | JGI IMG/M metagenome (GOLD analysis project Ga0180007, IMG submission 121122) | Groundwater microbial communities from the Aspo Hard Rock Laboratory (HRL) deep subsurface site, Sweden - MM_PC_MetaG | ecosystem: Environmental > Aquatic > Deep subsurface > Groundwater... | reverse complement strand
GGAGGCTGTATTCCCACCTTCTCGAATAGCTCGGGCTTCATCAAGGGAAGCTCTATGACCTCCTGCACCTCGATTATCTGGTCCTTCAGGCCGCCGACATCCTTCCAAGACACCTTGGGCTTCTCCATTATCACGAACTTCTCGACATCGAAACGCTTCGAGATGGACAGCCTCTTTATCACGGTCAGGTTGCGCTGCTCCACGAGCACCTGGTCCCCGACAGTGAGCTTTCCGCTGTTCCTAGACAGGTTGACGTAGAACCGGTTGCCGTTAGGGACCCTGATTATGACATGGTCCTTGAATATCTCCCTGACCTCACAGACCATCAACGGAGGGGTCTTGAAGCGCTCCACCTCGTTCCTGAGCTCCTGAACTGTCTCCCTAAGAACTCTGTTCTCCTCCTCCATCTGATTCGTCTGAGTAGTGTAATTGTAGACTACGCTCTCCACTTCCTTGTCCTTCGATGTCATTATTATCCTATCATTTCGATCCGGTTATGTTGACGTCCTTCACCGACACCGCAGGGCTGATCACGGGGCTCTCTGTCTCCCAGCACATTATCTGCCTGCTTTCGTTGGAGGAATCAACCACAGAGCACAGCATCCTGGGCAGGTCATCACTCACCCTTATGCCCTTTACAGCCCCCTTCAGCTCTCCGTCCTCAATGATGAAGATCGCGTCCCTGGGGACAGTCGAGAACTGGCCTGTAAGGTAGTTCTGGAACCGTGTGTACCAAAGGTTTGTTATCAGCAAGCCTTTTCCTGTCTTTTTAAGCAGTTCCCCCTTATTATATTTTCCCTTTTTCATCACCACATTCCAGGGCCTGGGACAGACGAGGCCTGCATTGCCTGTGGTCCTCTTGCCGTGCTTTCGGGCCAGAGAGGTGTTGAACAAGTAGTTTTTCAGCACGCCCTCCTTTATTATCTCGGTCCGCCTGGTCGGCACCCCTTCATCATCAAAAGGGGTGGACTGCACCCCATTGGGTATCAGGGGATCATCGATTATAGTGACCTTGTCTGATGCCACCTTTTTCCCGTGCTTGCCAGCCAGGAATGAAAGTCCTGCCTCCACGCTGAACATCGAAGCGGCGTTGCCGACATGGTCAAGGAGATTGGCAAACGCCAGTGGCTCGAACACGACATCATACTTGCCCAGCTTGATCCCCTTCGGATCCCTTGCGAGCAAGGCCGTCCTCGACGCATCTTTGGCCGCCTTTTCGGCGTCGAGGTGCTTGAGCATGCATCCTGCCCTGACCTCATGCGCAGAGGCATCCTTGGCTGCCAGCGCCCTCATAGAGAGATAATAGCTAGAGCCCCTGGTCTCGGCATCAACACCATTAGATGTCAGGAGGTGTGTGTGACCGGTCCCATACTCGAAGACACCACCCAACCGGGTAGGCTTGGCAGCTACAATCGCTGACTTGACGATGTCCGGGGCCTGGCTGTCCAGGTCAAGTATGGACCCATCATATGTATCCCTTATCGTTTTGTAGTTGAAGCTGCCTTCGGCGATGCCGAAGTAATCCTCTTTGGGCTGCAATGCCTTGGCAAAGCTCACCAATGAGGAAGCCGTGGCCTTGAGATTGCTCTTGGTCAGGTGCTGCAATGTGGTCGAGATCAGCCTTTTCTTATATGCGAAGAACAGCCTGTAGGAGGTATCCTCCCACATCTTCGTCGTGGCTATGACGCTGTTGACAAACTTTATCTGGGTCTCGGTGAAGGTGTGGAGAGACATCACTATGTCATCTGCGCCTAGCCTTTCCAGCTCCTTGATCAGCAGTCGAATCATCTTCCCACCCTGATCTTCCGTAGCCTGATCGATGGGCCACCCATCGTCACGGGCATGCCTTGCATGGGCTCGCCCTTGCCGCACGTGCCTGCGAAAAGCTCTACCTTGTCACTTATAGCGTCGATGGATCTGTACAGGGTGTGCGTGCTCAGCTCGAGCACGGGCTGCCTCACCGGGACTGTGATCTCTCCATCTTCGATCAGATAAGCCTCGTTCCCCACATATTTCTGGTGCACCCGCCTGTCATCGATGTTCCACTCCATGAAGCTCTTGATGAAGACCCCCTTCTTTATGCCGTCGAGCAGTTCGTCGAACTTGTGGGTGCCGGGAAGCATGAAAGTGTTGGACATCCTAGGTATTGGCTCGCGGTTATAGGCTGATGCCCTTGCCGAGCCGTTGCTCCTGATGCCGAGGCTGCCGGCGGTCTCCCTGCTGTGCAGGAACTCGTTTATCCTTCCGGCCTTCATCAGGTACTTACGCCTGGCCTTAACGCCCTCATCATCGTACTGGTAATAACCGGCGCTGTTCCTCACCGTAGGATCATCTACGACATCCACCATGCTGTTCCCGATCGCCTTGCCGCGCATATTCAGCGTAATGAATGACTCGCCTGCTTGGGCAGCCTCCCTCCCGAGGATCCTGTCAGCCTCATACGGGTGGCCGCCGCTCTCGTGCACGATTATCCCCACCACTTCCGGAGAGGCGACCACATCGATATTTCCCTTCGGGCAGGGAGTGCCTTTCTCAATATTCTTCGTCAGGGCGCATATCTCTCCTGCGAGCGCCTCGTGGAAACACCACTTCTTAACGTTCTCATAGCCGCCGATGGATACCTTCTCCATGTGCCTCTGCATAGTGACCTTCTTGCCGACTGTGAAGACGGTGTGCAACCCGACGTAGGGCTTTGAGCTCTCTATGTGTGCCCCTTCGGACGAGGCGTAGACAGTGTCTGTCTGGGACATGAAAAACGAGAAGTATCGCAAAGGCAGCCCCTTTGCCACGGAATCGAGCTCAGCAAGATAGCTCAGGTTCTCCTCAGGGGAGACAGAGAACAACTTCTGCTTCTGCTTGATGTGCATCTTTCTCTTCACCGGCTGCGCCTTGGCAAGCGAGGTCTTGCCTGAATGCCTCGCCGTGCTCGCAGCCCTCCGGATGAGTCGGGTGAGAGCCTTCTTCGTGAGATTGTTGGTCGAGCAGAAACCCTGCCTGCCATCGATGATCAGCCTTATGCCTATTCCCTTGCGCTCGTCCAGGCTGCCGAGCTCTGGGATGCCGTTCTTCAGGATGAATGACCTTGACCGGGTATTCTCGAGCCTGGCGTCCACGAATCCTGCGCCGTGCGTCTTGCCCTGCTCAACTGCGAATTCTGCCAGGGTCATCTCAACGGCCCAAGAATTGATATCAGCTCTTCTGCCACCGCCTTCTTGAGGTCCTGCGGGTGAAGCTCCTTCTTCTCATATGACCTGGAAAGCTCGTCAAATGATCCGAAGGCCAGATTGCCGCCGAATTTCTCAGGTCTCTTCACTTCGAGGCTGTCTATGCGTGGGAACACTATGAGCCCGGTGATGGCCAGGACAGGGTTGTCCTTGATGACGCCTTCAGGGCAGAAGGCCTTGTTCAGCTTCTTCCTTATCGATTCAGGGGAGTCCTTGACGCTTATCAATGATTCCGGGTCAGAAGAGCTCATCTTGCCCTCCTTGGCTATGGACGGGATGAGGGGTGTGTGGATGCAAAGCGGCGCCTTCCATCCAAGTTCTGGGAGCAGCTCCCTTGCGAGCATGTGGATCTTCCTCTGCTCAATGCCTGCATAGGCTATGTCCAGCTTCAATGCCTTGATGTCCTCGATCTGCATGAAGGGGTATATGAGCTGGGAGACCTTTGCGTGCTCTATGTCCCTGGCTACCTCCTGCATGCTCCTCAAGGCACGCTTCATGGTCGTCTTGAGCGACATCTTCAGGATGTCGTCGATGTATGCGAGGTCGCGCTGGAAAGAGCTTCCGAGGACGAACTCTGCGTCCTTCAGCCCTGCTTTCTTGAATATGGCTTTCCATTCCTTGACCTGGTCGTGGATGAAGTCCCATTCACCTTTCTGGTTCAACCAGGTATGCCAATCGGCGAACAGGACCTTTATCTTGCAGCCTGCTTCCATCAAGTCCATGAGCTTAGTGATGGTGACAAGATGGCCGAGGTGGACCTCTCCGGAGGTCTCGTAGCCGCAGTAAGCCACAGGATGCTTCTTTTCCTTGAAAAGTGGCTCGAGCTCTGACTCCTCGATTATCTCTACAGTATTCCTCCTCACGAGCCTTAATCTGTCGTCTACCATACCTTCAAAGATGAGTCGAGGAGTTTATATATCTTTGGGTGAGAAAAAAGCAGATGAAAACGCCACAACATTTATAAATGGACCCTGGCTCCTCAGGCGTATTACCAAATGCCTTCCCATTGGAGGGAGGCGGCTTGCGTGAGGTGATAAAAACCGCAAGGTTTTCTCGGCAGGCAATGATGTAAATGTCAAATAAGGCAATCACATGGTGATATCATGACAGAAGAGACCTTTTTGGTGCCCACGAACCAGTACCTCAAGGCAGGCATACACATAGGCACCAAGTTCCAGACCAAGTACATGGCAAGATTCATCTACAAGACCAGGCCTGACGGACTGGCCGTGCTCAACCTGGCGAAGATAGACGAACGCATCAAGATAGCTGCAAAGCTGCTGGCAACGTACTCACCAGAAGACATCGTGGTCGTCAGCAGGCGAGAGAACGGCTGGAAAGCAGCAAAGATGTTCGGCAAGGCCACTGGAGTGAGGGTGTACGCTGGAAGGTACCCTCCAGGCATCCTGACCAATCCCAACCTGGAATCCTTCATCGAGGCCAAGATAATCCTAGCGACGGACTCATGGCCAGACCGCAACGCCATAAACGACGCCCTGAAGATGGGAATCCCGGTCATTGCGCTGTGCGACACCAACAACCAAGCGAACAACCTGGACCTGGTGGTGCCGTGCAACAACAAGGGCAAGAAGAGCCTAGGACTATTGTTCTACATCCTCGCAAGAGAGTTCTTGAAAGAGAAGAAGACCATCAAGTCAGACGAGGAATACAAGCCCCAGATAGATGACTTCACAGAGGAATAGCTAGCCCAACTGGAAGCCTGTCTGGGTGATGACGAATCGCTTTGTCAACCCTTCTTTAAGCGAGCGGTGCTTCCTCAGAGTCGCCACCCTGGAATCCGTGTCCTTGGAGAGTTCCAGCAAGCACTTGCTGCTGTAGCTTATCAAATCCCCACCGACGGGAAGGACCTCCTCTTTCGAGAACGGCGAGTAGACATGGTCAGTGAGCAAAGCCGGTATCTTAGCCTTCCTCGCAATCTTCCAGACCAGGCCGAGCTGGAGGGCCATGGCCCTGTTGACAGCCGCAGGGTCCTTTGTGCCTGCGAGCTCTAAGCGGTAGAGCATGGCGACCGAATCCAGGGCCAGCATGCCCATCCTCGGTGTCTGCCTGTACAGCATGGTCAGCTGCCGTTGCAGCTCCTGGAAAGACCTCGGCCTGAGCAATGACATGTCGATCCTTCCCAGCTGCCTAAGGCGGTCGGCAGACACGCCGTTCTCAGTGTCGATGAAGACAGTCTTCCTCTGTCCTGACAGGGATTGGGCTGCGAGCAGGCAGTAGTTGGTCTTCCCCGTGCCAGACGGCCCGTACACCGTGGTGAGCACTCCCGGTTCAAGATTCATCATGCCTAACGGATCCTTCATGCCTCTTAATGGGGAGAAAATGCTTTAAAAGTTCTTGGGAGGCATTTCCGGAAAAGACAAGGCCTAGACCGGAAGGATTCCGGAGAATGCCGGAAATGTGCGTGAACAAGGCTCTGATGACAAAGAATTTTTAAATAATACGGATACAGGTTCTGGTTATGAAAGCCAGCAGGATAGCAGTACTTATCACGGTGTTCCTCATCGTCTTCGGGGTGAGGCTGTTCCTGGCCTTCCAGACCCCTGAATACAACTACGACTCCTACCAGGAGCTGAGACAGGTAGAGCATATAAAGGAGACCGGAAGGCACATCTCTCATGACCCGTTGAGCTACGGCGGCAAGGACGTCGGCGGCTCCCCTTTCTATTCATACATACTGGCTGCCGGCACCATATTCATGCCCTTGGACATAACCCTAAAAGTCCTGCCTAATGCCTTCATCAGCCTCCTTGCAGTCATAATCTTCTTCATCACACTGAAGATCACCCGCAAGCGTGAGGTGGCACTCTTCACAGCGATAATCTCAGGATTCGTGCCGATAATATACGAGACCACGCTCTACAACCTGTCTTCCCTATGCCTGGTGATCCCCTTGATATTCTTTTGCCTGCACTTCTTCATGAGCATCAAGACTTCCCTGCCCTGGTTCCTGGTGTGTTTCCTGGCGCTCACAGTCATCAGTCCCCTGGCCTTCGTGCTCATACTGAGCCTGATCTTCTACCTGGCACTTGCCAAGTCAGAGGGCCTCCGCATGAGCAGGTCAGAGCTCGAGGTTGTGCTGTTCACCACTTTCTTCGGGCTTTGGCTGCAGTTCCTCATCCACAAGAACACGCTGCTCTTCCACGGATCCAGCGTGATATGGAAGAACATCCCGGCAGACATGATAGGAAGATTCTTCAGCGACCTGACCGTAGTGGAATCCCTGGTCAGCATAGGCGTCATCCCCTTCGTCTTCGGAGTGTACATAATATACAGGTACATCTTCAAGGAGAAGGACAGGGCAATGCACCTCTTCGCAGCACTGGCCATCACCTTGGGATTGCTGCTATGGATGAAACTGATCCTGCTCAGCACCGGACTGAGCATCCTGGGTATAGTCCTGGTCATACTCCTCGGCAAGTTCCTCCAGTTGTTCATAAACTATGTCCAGAAGACCAAGGTCGCCAGGTACAAGAACCTGTTCCTCGGCGTGATATTCACGGTCTTCTTCATCACATCCATCGTGCCTTCGGTCACCATAGCGCAGAAACAGCTTGTCGAAGATATACCCGGCCAAGACGAGATCCTGGCGCTCAAGTGGGTGGAGAGCAACTCCCCGGAAGGGACCATGGTGGCAGAGCTGGAGGAAGGCTACCTGGTCATGGCAGTAGCCCATAGAAACACAATCATCAACCCTGACTTCCTTCTCACGGACAATGTGGCGGAAAGGATCTCAGACGTGGAAGAGATATTCACAGGCCCTCACAAGACAGACGCACTTTCCCTGCTGCAGAAATATAATGCCAGCTACATATACATGTCTCCGAAGACCATGGAAAAATATGACATCATCGGTCTGCCTTATGCTGACCAATGCTTCCCGACCGTCTACGACAAGGGGGTCAAGATATACAAAGTCGCGTGCAGGCTGGAGGAGGGAGAAGGATGAACCGCAAAGAGATACTTATGGTGATCTCAATCCTGGCCATAGTCCTCCTATTGGCGCTGATACCTGTACTGGCCAGAGGCATAGTGAGCGAAGGGCTGCTCATAGGACCTGAACCCTACGAAGCCATCAACGGGACAGGTACAGCATTCTCTTGGATGCTCGGGATCATCAAATCCGTGCTGGGGCTCAAGGCTGCGCTAACTGCTGCCAAGGCCATACCGATTGCCTCGATCATCCTCGGAGGGTTCATGCTTTTCTTGATACTGAGGCTTGAGAGGAGCCGTATCGTCTCCCTGCTGGCCCTAACATTCTTCATCTCATCCTCTGCAGCAATATCAGCCATGCTGAGGTTCGGAGACTATGCCACACATTTCCTCCTCGCTTCCCTGGGGATTCTCATTTTCACAAGGAAGAGGGCTTGGCCCTTCTCTGTGATCCCCCTCATCATCATGTGCAGAAGCAGCCCAGCTTTCGGACTGGCCATCCTGGTCGGGATATTCATCTTCTCAGCAAAAAGATACCTTGTGCGGAGTCTTGCAGTATGCCTTGTTTCAGGCCTCGTCGGGATATCGGTCCAGGGCCTCGTGACCGTACCAGGACAGAAACTGCTGATAGCAGACTTCGGCGCCATCACAGGAGTGTCCATATTCACCCTGCTGGCAGCCTTCGGAGGGATGTTCGTCATCTGGAACAGGAGGACGACCATGGCAGGATATTACCTCTTCCTGGCAGCTGTGGCAGCGGGCTTCTGGCTCTGGCCCTCAGAATATGCGCTTCTTCTCGCAGCCATCTCCTCAATCTTTGCCGCCTTCGCAGTCGAGAGGCTGTTGGTCATGAAATGGCAGTTCAACCTCATCAAGCACCTCACGCTTCTGACCATCGCCTGCGGAGTGCTCTTCTCATTATTGGTTACCCTTGACACGCTCACAGTATCCCAGCCGGACTCACTCATGGTACAGAGCTGGCTATCACTGTCAAGGATGCCTAAAGGGAACGTGCTGAGCCTCGAAGAATACGGCCCGTGGATAAGGTCTTTCTCAGGCCAAGAGCATTCCATCCAGACATCCGACGCATATGAAATATTCTATGCGGTAGAACTCAAGAAGGCCAAGACAGTCCTGGCTGAGAACAACATAAGCTACATCTGGATAAACGACGAGATGAAGAACGGAAGGATCTGGCACCAGCCAGAGGAAGGCCTCCTGTTCCTGCTGCGCAACAATGAGACATTCAACAAGGTCTACCAGCATGCAGGGATAGAGATCTGGGAAGTGGCTAACCTTTCCTTATCTTGATCAGGTCGCCTATCGTGAGCTGGTCAGAACTCTTCTTGGCAGATGTCTCGTGCTTCTCCTCGATCTGCTCCACCAGGGTTATGCCGAGCACGCGCTCGAACTTCCTGGCCATGGTGAGCGAGGGCTCAAAGCCGCCGGTCTCAATCTTATGTATCAAGGATTCCTTCTCGTTCAGCTTCTTGGCAAAATCCTTCTGGGTCAAGCCGAGTGATTCTCTCTTGCGCCTGATGACTTCAGCGAAATCCGGTTTCACTGCCTGGATGCGCTCCACGGACGACTTGGGAATGTCCGGAGAATCTGTCCGGATCCTGACCCTGCCGAGAACCTGGCCGTAGCCAGCACATTTCTTGCATACTGTCAGCTCAGTGCCCTCGATCTTCGCGTGCACCAACATGCTCTCCGCCCCGCACATATCACACTGCATGTTACTGGAGAATAGACGAACGTATAAATATTTTTCTACAGTTTGACGCAGAATTTCTTCACAAAGTGGTCGGGATGGTAGCTTAGCTTGGCTTTCCTGAGGCCTTCGAGGCCGAGGTCCTGCTCCCGGTTGATCCATCTATAGCTGCTTAGCTTCTCGGCCATGGCCTTGTTGATGAATTGGTACAGACCCCTGTAAGAGCCGTTGGCCTTCTCGAAGTGTATCACGAACGTGGACTCGTTCAGAGGCTCTCCGAGAGTAAATGCTTCCACCTTTCCGTTGATTTTTATTGCCATGCCCATGATTGGCAGCTCTGACACGTGTTTGAAGGTCTCCCTTATCGCCTGGTCCTCGCCAAGGAGTGTACCTGACGAGCAGTCCCTAAGATTGCACCAGGCCTCCTGGAGTGCGAGACATTCTTTCACTATCTCAGGCGTGCATTCGGCGAACTCCGGGCTGTGCTTAAAGGCGCTCTTAATGAAGTTCCTCTTCTCCATGTATTTTGTTCCTGGGAGGTCTGCCAGGTCAATCTGGTTGTATACATAGTCCCAGTTCTGCCTCTCCTCGATCACGTTAAGGCCCTTGGCCCTCTTCGCAAGCTCTTCTGGCACTCTTGAGAGTGGGGCTTCCTGTGCGAGCTCCTTCAGCAAGGATTCGGTGCTCGGCCCCACCGGGGCAAAGAAATATGGTTCGTCGATGTCGGCCTTGATAATAAGATGTTCCTGCCTCTCCTCGAACACAATAGGCCTGGTCTTCTGCCAGGTGAAGAGGTTGGTGAAGGTAAGCTCAGATATCTCTGGCGGAAAGCGCTTGAAATAGCGATCAAAAAGCTCTCTGTCTTCAAGAGTCAAAGATCTCATCAGGTTTTAGACGGTCTTTGATTCTTTCTTCAGCGTCTCTGCCAGGTCTGTCTTCTCCCAGGTGAACTCCGGCTCTTCCCTACCGAAATGACCGTATGCTGCCGTCTTCCTGAATATCGGTCGCTTGAGCTTGAGATGTGTGATGATCTCAGCCGGCTTCAGAGGGAAATGCTTCATGACCATCTTGCTGATCCTCTCTTCGGGGATGGTGTTCGTGCCGAAGCAGTCCACTGTCACCGAAGTCGGCTTGGCAACGCCGATAGCATAGCTTACTGCGACCTCGCATCTTTCCGCAAGGCCTGCTGCTACTATGTTCTTGGCCACGTAACGGGCCATGTACGCGCCGGAGCGGTCCACCTTGGACGGATCCTTGCCTGAGAAGGCTCCTCCGCCGTGCCTGCCCACGCCGCCATAAGTATCCACGATTATCTTCCTTCCGGTCACTCCGGTGTCCCCTTCAGGACCGCCGATGACGAAACGACCGGTTGCGTTGATGTGCAGTTTTGTGTCGGAGTCGAGCAAGCTGCCGAGAACAGGCTTGATGACCTCCTTGATGATGTCAGCCTTCATCTTCTCGGTCTCGACCGAGTCCCTGTGCTGGTTCGCTATCACTACCGCGTCCACGCGCTTGGGCTTGCCATCAATGTATTCCACGGTAACTTGCGACTTGCCGTCCGGGCCGAGGTATGGCAGGATCCTCTTTTTCCTCACCTCTGCGAGGCGCCTTGTGAGCTTATGGGCCAGCATGATGGGCAATGGCATGAGCTCGGGCGTCTCGTTACATGCGTAGCCGTACATCATACCCTGGTCGCCTGCGCCCTGCTCCTTCTTCTCGTCCTCGTCGACGCCCTGGGCTATGTCCTCGCTCTGCTTGTGTATGGAGACAAGGACGCCCGCATCTTCGCAGTCGATGCCGAAGGAAGGGTCTGTGTAGCCGATGTCTTTCAATGTCGCCCGTACGATTTCCTGTACAGAGACGAAGCCCTTTGTGGTCACTTCGCCCGCGCATATGACGAGCCCTGTCGTTGTAAGGCACTCCACAGCCACCCTGGAATCAGGGTCCTGGGAGATCAGGTTGTCGAGAATCGAGTCTGAGATTATGTCGCATATCTTGTCCGGGTGCCCTTCTGTAACGCTTTCCGATGTAACGAATGTCTTCATGGCTATCACCTTCTATTTGAGAATGAATGAAAGGAAACGCGCATGGTTTATAAAGATTTCTGAATGGTTTTTATAGTCACAATGAGTGAAGGGTCAAGTGAACACTCAACTGAACACCTTACCTTCCCTGAAATAGCTGACCAGGAACTCACCTACAACCCTGTTCCCCTCCCTGTTCCAATGCCTGTCACCGGTAATCTGGACCTGGACTCCCTCTGCCTCCCTGAGCTTCAGAATGTCATCGACCCTTCCGATAAAAGTTATGTTCGTCAGCCCACAGAGCCTTTCCTCATGCTGTGTGAGTTTCTCGTCCACGCCGAACATGTAGAACGGCCTATCTTCCGCTTGCCTTTTTGCGGCCGCCAATATCCTGTACGTGGTCTGGAAGGCCTCGTCGAATTGGTTGTCAAAGATCTCTGCCTCTGTAAAGTCCTTGTCCCAGAAATTTTTCCCATACACTTTATGATAAAAAACATCGTCCCTAGCCGCGATCGACCGCCTAACCCTGTCATGCAGGCCTAATGCGATATCCATGGTCCTCGAGCGGCTTCTCAGCCAGCCCAAGGGGGCAGGAAAGCGGTAGACGATGGACTGGCCTTCGAGGAAAGGCCTGAAAGAGAGGCTGTTGAGGGGGTACTCCCTCCTGTCGAACTCAAACACGTTGTTGATGAAATCGTTGAAATAGAACTGCCAGATAATCACGTCTGGGTCGATGATGTCCAGGTAGTCCTTGTAGACCATGTATTCCTGCAATGTGCCATAGCCTCCTGCGCCGAAAACGAAAAGCTCGACATCGAAGGCGTCCTCAAGATAGGCATAGTACTCCTCGCCGTTGTTGACAAATGACATCTCTGTGAAAGAGTCCCCCATGATGAACACTTTTGTTTTATTTGTGTCCGGGTCCCCCCAGCGCTTGAAACCGTGGTAGGAATACGTAACATTAACCGAGCGGAAATGGCCATCGGTGTCCTGCCTCGAGATAGTCACAGTCTGGTTTATGGGCGGATACCACCCATATCTGTGGATGGGCTCTCTCGGCACGGCCAGCCTCAATACCGCTTCCATCATAGAAAAGCAGATCAAGGATACTGCAATCAATAGCAGCAGTTCTTTCCTTCGCCGCAACAATATAGGAGCACGCATACTGCCTGCCCCTCACTCATTCTTCTTCCAGATGTTGCGCTGGTGCTGGCGGAAGACCTCCGGCAGGGAGATGATGTAAATCATCATGATGAACAGCCAGAAGAGCGGGAGGAAGAAGAAAGGTATTATGTGGTAGAGGTCTATACGCCTGTCGAGCCGGAAGATGGCATAGATGTACATAGGGTATGAGAGCAGAGCTGCCACAAGGCCGGCTGCCGAGACGAATGTGAGCGGGACCTGGCCAGCCAATATCTGCCCCACCCAACTGACGACGCCCACCATGGAGAACCAGCCCAGCAGGAACTTCACCACCGCGAAGCTGAAATAGACCCCCTGAGATGCATAATATGTAAAATAGCCCGAGACGACCTGGTAGACCGTGAAGGCACCCATGATGACTGCCTGGATGTATGCGAACACGAAAAGGGGAAGGGTGTAGACGTCGATGAACTTCCTCGTCATCCCCAGATGGCGCTTGAATATGTTTATCATGCCGCGCGCGAACCTCGTGCGCTGCCTCCAGATGCCCTTGGGATCGTGAGGCATATTGGTCTCGGTTATCGCCTTCTCGGCGAAGCCGATGCGGTAGCCCTTCCTTATCAGCCTGATCGTCACGTCGATGTCCTCTGAGAAGCCCTCTGTGCTGAAGCCTCCTGCCTCCAGCAATTCCGTTTTCCTATAGACGCTAAGCGGGCCTGGTGTGACGATGTTCGCGTTCACTTTTGAGAAAAGCAGGCGTATGATCGAGTTATACAGCTGTTCGAGGTGGTACCACATGCAGATATGGCTCTTGCGGTTCCTGACCTTCACCACGCATGACGAGCCTATGACCCCTTTTCTCGACACCTCTTTGGCCATCTCCTTGATCGAGTCCTTATGTATGTAGCTGTCTCCGTCGACCACGGCGATCAGCTGCCCCTTTGCCAGCTTCAGGGCATTGTTGAGGGATGCTGCCTTGCCGCTGTGCTCCTGAGTAATCAGCATGACACCCCTCTTCATGTAAGGCTGCACAATCTTCGACGTGCTGTCGGTGCTGCCGTCGTCCACCACTATGACCTGCTTCTTCCCCTTGAACTGGGCTGCCAGGACGTGGTCAAGGGTCTTGGAGATGAACCTCTCCTCGTTGTGCGCGGGGATTATGACTGTGATGCTCTCGAACCTCTTCTCGACAGGGGGCTTGCGCAGCCTTATGAAGAACAGGATGTAATAGGAGAGCACTACCAAGAGAAATATCACTGTGATCATCGAAGAGATGTGCTCAAGAAGCATTTTTCAATATCTGCGTGTTGGCTGCCTTGGGCGTGCAGTACCAGTGCAGCTTCTTGTTGAATATCGCCCGGGTGAAGGCAAAGGTGTTCCATATCGCCAATAGCAGACCCATGGAGAATGCCGCCAGGATGTAATGGGGCAGCTCCCTGATGCGACCCCTCTTGTACAGCGTGATGAAACCCATGAAGATGAAACCGCCTGTCACCAGGAACCTGACGGATACGCTGAACAGGTCGTTTATCATGAACAGGCTCGGATCGCCCAAGAACCAGCCGAGCAGGCCGAAGAAGGTCATCAGCAGCACCAACGGCGCGATGACATTGCCGACGGTGATGAAGGTTATCATGAGACGCTGCCATATGGTGAGGCCTGATTTGAACAGTATCGAGGAAGCGTTGTCGAAGAAGACACGCGCGTTGCCGTAGCACCAGCGCATCTGTTGCTTGATGAATGATTCGAATGTGTCAGGCACCTCGCTCATGTGCTCCAGCTCGAGGTAGACAGTCTTATAGCCCTTGACAAGCATCCTTACGGTGAGGTCAGAGTCCTCTGTGATGCTGTCCAGGTTCCATCCGCCGACCTCGTCGAAGATGGATCTTCTGAAGGCGCCGCCCGTGCCGCAGAAGAACACGCAGTTTATCCTGTTGTTGATCGGCATCATGATAGAATGGTAGGACATCAGAACATAGGCTGCGAATCTCGTTATCAGATTGGTCTTATGGTTGTAGAAGCCCTGCCGGGTCTGAACAACAGCGACCTTCGGGTCTGAGAACGGCCCCACCACCTCCTTCAGATAATCCTTGTGGGGTATCCAATCAGCGTCGAATATGGCGATTATCTCACCCAGGGTTTGCTTCATGGCTTTCTTCAACGCTCCGGGCTTGAAGCCATCCCTGTTCTCCCTGTGGACGAACTTGACAAACTTGCCGTCAGCCAACGCATTCAGCCTCTCTTGGGTCTCCCTGCTCGTGCTGTCGTCGACAATTATAATCTCGTAGCGGTCCTTCGGATAGTCCATCTGCATGCATCGCCTCACGCACCTGAGTGCAATGGGGTCGTTGAAGGTGGGAATCTGTATCGAGACGAAAGGGAAACGGGTCGTGGTGGGTCTCGGCGCGGGCTCCTTCTTGTCAATGAAGAGATTTATGAGCGACAGGGTGAGGAACATGACAGAGAACAGTATAATAGGGAACAGCGTGAGGTTATACACGAACAGCGCGATCTCCTGTGGGGTCATACACCTATCTCCAACTTTTTTGTCAGGATCTCCCTTCGCAGCCGGCTGTACGATGCACCGTCGAGCACCGTGTTGCCCCTTCCATGGATGCCCACATAAAACCTGGGCTCCACGCCGACCATGCCGAAGCTCTCCACCTCTGACACGTCCTGCAGCACCTCGGGGAAGTTGCCCTTCTGGAGGCACCTGCCGAAGGTCTCCTCGGATATGCCATGTGCATCCAAGAGGCTGTCCAGCTGCCCTGGATCATCAGTCCTGAAAAGGTCAAGCAAGAAGCCATAATAGACCTCTTTTCTGACCCTTGCGACGCACGATAGGGAGTTCGCATATTTAAGGTTATCATTTTCAGCCAGCAGATCCTGCCTGGACACGTGGCTCTTCTGGTAAAACCTGACCACACCAGACTGGATGAACTCCTCGTCCAACAGCGGGAACATCTCCTGCATGAAACTCCTTGAGGACCCTGACGTAGGATCCAGGTAAGCTATCACCGTGACCTGGGCATCCTTGTCGCCATACCAAGGCCTGCCGGCTATGTCCGGCCTTGAGGAAAGATAGAGGTCATAGAGGCCTGAAAAGTCTGCCTCATCCATCTTGGTGCTCAGGATGGGCTTGCGTTCGAACTCCCGGGAATACGAGACGACCAGGAACACCGCCAGATAGAGGATCAGGCATGTAGTGATCAAGGCTATCGTGGTCTTGGGATTCATCGCGCCAGCTCCTCTGCTTCGAAAAGGCGACCCTGATATGTCTTGTAAGGCATTATCACTGCAGGGGCCCCTGTGAGGTTGTAGTACTGCTTGAAGATCCCGAGTATGCGCTCATCCTCGTTGAAGTCGATGGTGAACACGACGACCCCCTGCTCAAGGACCTTCAGCCTGTCGAGCTCCCTCCCCTGGGCTACGCACCTTTCACAGTCGGATGAGTAGAAATAGAGGACAGGCACGAACTCAGGGCTGCACTGGTCGTAGATGTTCTTGGCTGTTATCCATGCCCTGATGGAGAGCTGTGTGTACTGCTGCTTGAGTTCCATGTAGTCAGGCGTCAGCTCCCTGCCGCGCTCGAATTCCTCTATGCGGAAAGGCAGCCTATCCCAGAATATCCCGAGCTCCTGCATCAGCTCGCCCATGGCTATTGCAGAGAAGGCGCACCGCTCCTCCCTGTCCAGTGTCTCTATGAAGACCTGCTCGAGCTGCATGCTCTCGAGGTTGGACTCCAGGATGTCCACATAGCCCTTGAGGAAGTCGATGTCCTGCTGGGTCTCCTTCTTGATTATCCTGTTGGCATAAAGCCCAGACATCACGCCGCTCATGTATAGCAGGAAAGAGACCAGCACTATGACGATGATCATCCCTGTTCTTCTTCTCTTCTTCATTCTAATCACGCTGCTGGATGGAGTCCTTCCTGACACCGGTCTTCTTGTAGTGAACCAATCCGACGATGAAAAGGAAAAGGCTCCAGATGAACAATGCGGGGGTGGTGAAGGTCAGCCAGCTGAACAAGAGGTATGGGAACAAGGCGTAAAGCATCACCTTCAACAGGTCTGTGTACCTGAGCTGCCTCACGAACAGACGAAGGATGATGCTCAAGATGAAGAGAAGGAAAGTTCCGGCGAAGACATAAAAGAATATGTACGAAGTGGACCTGCTGAGAGAATAGTTGAGCATCTTCAGGTAGTCGACGTTCACTAGGAGGAATGTGTCTAGGTAGAGCGCCTTCAGGAAGGAGTATGCCATGTTGAAGAGACCTGCCGCCAATCCCACTACCAAGAGCAGCCTTAGGTAATCGGCGACTATGCTCTCCAACGGTCGCCTGTGAAGCTGGGAAAATCCCTTGTCAGGGTTCACCAACAATGAGATGCCTGTCTTTATGGCTTCCTTTATCTTCTTTAACATGTCAATCCCCTTGCTGTATTGGACGCCTTAGAATATAAAGTTATCTATTGCCGAGGCTGGAAAGCGGTAGAACCTGTCTCCGAGCACAAAGTATTCCCTGATGGCGGCCTTCGGCAGGATAGGGCCGAGGCAGCCCTGCCTGACATCCGTGCCCTCGAAGAGGGGGTTGCTGGATGGGAGGACTATCAGTTGCCTGCTGCGCCACCTTGCGCTGATGAAGCACTTATACCTCTCCGTCCTGACGGGCGACTTCAGGTCAAGGGCGGGATGCTCGTGGCCCATGATGACCGTCTTGACCTCCTTGGGAACCCTCATCTGCTTATCTCCGTGGAGGAAAAGGAAGTCTCCCAGATGGTATGAGTCATGCAGGGCAAGGTCTTTCTTGTCAGCTATCGGCTTCAGTATGTTGTCATGGTTCCCCTGTATCAGGACCAGCTCCCGGCCCTGCTTGAGAAGGTTTATCAGCCTCGATGCCTCCCTCCACTCCTGCTCAGAGATTCCACCGAAGTCATGCTTGACATCACCTGTCACGATCACCATCTCGGGCTTTGTGGCCTGCAATATCTGTTTGGCATCCGAGAGCAGCTGCGAGAAATGCGTCTTCGGGATGAGTATGCCCTTTGACAGCAGCGCCTGCTCATAACCAATGTGAAAATCGCTGAAGACGAGGGTCTTGCGGGGCTTGATGTAAGCTGCTGTACCGATTAGCCTGATCCCTCCCCTGATATCGATAGTTGGTGTGGCCATGATACCAGAGTTAGAAATATTTGTCTTATAAAGTTTTAGGGTCAGTTGACGCCTGCCATTAGAAAACTATTTAAAGGCCGTTTTCGATTATAAGGGTATGCTTTACAGGTTCAGGAAAAAGAGGGCGCTGAAAGAGGCCAAGCGGATGGAGGAAGAGATGAGGAAAGAGATTCCCATATCAGAGATAAAGCAGCTCCATGCAGAATTTCATAAGGAGGTCGTGGAGCTCTCTAAACTTGTAAGGAGACCAAAAGCTAAGAAGAAGACAAAGAAGGAAGCTGTAAAGAAGAAGGCAAGAAGCGTAAAGCCAAGAAAAAAAAGTAAGCGCTAGTTCTTGAGGAAATACTTCAATGACCTTATGCCCTTGGGCTTCAATATCTCCTTGGCGATGGGCTTGGTGTCCTTGTGCTCCAGAAGGAGCTTGATGAATCTCTTCCTAGTCCTCGGAGTGAGCACTTCTGTCACGAGGGCATCAACGAGATGCTCCGGCTTGGTCAAGGTAGATTCCTTGAGCAGGGATATCAACAGGCCCTCGAAAGCCTCCTTGCCCAGTATTCTCTTCACCTTGGACTGGCTGAACAGCTCCTTGACAAAGCTCTCACGGGTCTTCTGCTTGAGGATCTTCTGGCTGCCGCTGTGCCTGATCAACGTGGCGAGCAGCTTCGGATTCGACAGCAGGACATACTTGATCAACTGCAAAGAACGCACGACGCTGCTCCTGTAGAACTGCTTGTCCAGCTTGTGGATCACGTCCGCGAGGATGTCCTCGAAATAATTTATCTCGATGCCTTCCAGCTCCGGCTTCTTCCTGGTCAGGCCCAGGATCAGCATACGCTTGTATGGCTCGGACTTACCCACGAACTGCTCTATCAGCTCGGTCACCTTGGTCGTGACAGCCTTATCCTTGAACTTGGCCTCATAATCCTTCGACGAGAATGAATCCGTCTGAGTTACAGATACGGCGGTCTCTATGTGGATAGCCTCGACCAGCCTGCCGTCGGCAAGCCTTATGGCGAATATGTCGACCTCCTTGTTCCCTGAAACCTTGACGCTGTTCATGACGAAGAATCCCTTCTTGTTGAGCCACCAGTTCATGATCTCCTTCTCAGGATTCATCTTCTCACCCCCACGAGCCTCTTGACGTCCTGTATGTCCTGCTGAGGGATGGAACACCCGTTCAGGCGGAGCGCCCACACAAGGGCTTCCAGCAATGTCTTATCCGGAAGCTCCTCAGCGATGTATATGTCCAGCAGGCCCATCTCATATGCGATGCTCACCAGCTCCAGGGAGCGGAACACCTTCAGGCCGCGGACAGACTCCTCGAACTCCCTCAACGCATCCTTGTCAATCCTGACCTTTGTGTGGAGCTTGCTCTGCAGGATATGATGCAGGCCGTTCGGGTCCTCCAAGATGAGCCTTGCAGTCCGCTCATCGATGACCACGGCTTCGGACCCGTATGTGAGGGCTGCCGCGATGCTCTCCATCTCAGCGCCATGCAGTATATTCAGAGGGTGTCCCTTTGCAGAGAAAATCCTGTTGGACAGCTCGAGCAGTCTCGAGGTCTTGTCTTCCAATTCACCTTGCTGAGTCATCTCCAATGTGCCTGAATTTATCTCCTTGAGCACCTGCAAGGCCTCGAACTCGAATCGCCTGATCTTCAGCGGCCTGTCGACCAGCTCCTGCTTAACAGAACGGGTGATGATGAAGGAGCCATTGAACTGCTTCTTCAGCTCAGGCAGCAACCACAACAGGTTGTTCACCGCCAAGGTGATTACCGGCCCGCTGTCGAACACCAATGATTTCATAGGCCGAACACCCTCCGCGCAAAGCCCATCCTGTCCTTAAATGAGGTACGGCCCTTCCCTTCAGGATCATCATGCACCTTACCGACGAAGGACATCAGCTCCCACTGCGATACCCCCATGAGCGACGCAGCCTTGGCCAAGGAAAGGCCGTGCTCATATAGCTTTGTGCCTTTCTTTATCTCAGCCTGGTTGATGACATGGATGATGTACAGTCGAAGACGGTGGTCTGCCTTCCTCACATGCTCGAAAACCTTCTGGATGGTCTCCCTGTAACCGTCCTCGTCGCCGTGCTGAAGCCTGGTCTTGGCACTCTGTATCTCTACCCTGACACCGTCTGCCAGCTTCCCCTCCCTGTCCAGTATCTTCGACAGGGCGTAGAAGAGTATCGCGACCGATAGTGAGTCCCCGTCCTGGAATATCGAGGCATTGTGCAGGGTGCGGTTGCTCAGCGCCTTTATATCAGAGACATCAAGCTTCGGGAGCTGGAGAAACCTTCCTAATACGTCCAAGATGTCCTCTCGCACAACCCCCTCCATGCAGGATGACTATTACTCGAGATTATATAAAGGTTTCCTAGATAATGGCTCTGTCCTAAATCGTATGAATCGGTCGCGCCGGCTGTCGTTTACTCTTTTTTCCCGCCCTACCAACGCGAGGCAGGAAAAAAAAGAATTTGTCCGCAATCAGGGCAGGTGAAACGAGATTCAGGAAAAAGCCCAAGATAGCAAGAATGTGTTAAGCTAAAAGCCTCTCCTGCGTTCGGCGCGCTCTGTCAGCGTGAGGTCGATGACGTCCTCCTTCTTCAGAAGCTCTTCGATCTCTGTGCGGTCCTTGCCCATCAGCGCAGCCAAGTCATCGAGGTTCATCTATGACAGCATTGCAACAGGTCATTCATAAAGTTTTTGTTTTGTAAAGTCAATTAAATTATTAGCCGCGGGCCCTGTTAGGTGTAAATGATATTCCACTCGGCAGCAACAATAATGGCACGGACGGCCAAACGCGAGAGATTGCCTGGGCAATTTCTGTGTGCCAGAAATCTACGATTTCTGAGCAGCCAGGCTTTGTCCTATTCCGCTGACTGGAACCGTAAACTTCGTCTACGCGCAGTCACTCGTTCCGCTCGCTCGGCTGTTAAATCAGAGATTTAACAACCCAGTCAGCTCCATCCGGCCATTGTTGCTGCCTCGCCTCTGGCGAACTAACAGCAGTCAATTGGCCTCTTCATCGGCTGAGCCTAAAAGATTTTCATCAGAGCCAAAAATCCCAAAAGTTTTATTAAGACCTACTGTTTTGTAGTTACCATGATCGGCATAATAAGACGGTTCATAAACAAGTTCTTCAACGGGCTCTTCAAGAAGAAGAAGCACATCAAGCTGGGGCTATACGGACCCCCAAACGGGGGCAAGACAACGCTGGCCAACAGGATCTGCAAGGACTGGCTCGGGGAAGAGATGGGCAAGGTCTCGAACATACCTCACGAGACGCGTGAGATACAGATAAAGGAGCAGATAGTCATCAAGTCAGGCGGCAAGGAGCTTTCCTTCAACCTCGTGGATACGCCGGGAATAGCCACAAAGATAGACTATGAGGACTTCCTCAAGAGCGGCATGAAGGAGAAGGAGGCCAAGATCAGGGCGAAGGAGGCTACCAAGGGTGTCATCGATGCCATAAGATGGCTTGACGACATGGACCTCGTCATCGTGGTGTTAGACGCCACAGCAGACCCGTATTCCCAGGTCAACATCACGATAATCGGGAACCTCCAGGCGAGGGACATCCCTGTGCTGCTGGTGGGCAACAAGGTGGACCTGAAGAGGGCTAAGCTCAAGAGGGTCCAATCTGCATTCCCGCAGTACAATCTGGTAGGCATATCCGCAAAATACGGAAACAGCATGGAGGAGTTTTATGAGGCGCTTTTCAAGATAGCTTCCTAAAAAAGAGGTGTACCATGTTAACCCTACAATTCATACCTTATGCAGAGATTCAGGGGCTGAGCTCCGGCAGGAGGACAAAGAAGCTCCTCGACGCAGCGAAGCAGAACAAGATAGTGCTTCTCCAGGGCAGGCTGACAAAGCAGGAAGAAGCAGACCTGATACAGAAGACCATGGAGCAGATAGACGACAAGTTCAAGGGGATAGAGCTCTCCGTGATCGCGCCCGGCAACATGGACGGCGCATGGCATGAGAAGGTCAAGCAGCAGCTGCTGAGCCTGCTGATGGGCGACAGGGAAGGCTTCACCATCATAGGCCCCGCGACGATAGTCAAGGAGATAAGGAAAGACCCACACAAGATACAGCTCCTGATGAAGGACAAGAGGAAAAGATAATGCCCCACCAATGCGTGAGATGCAACAAGTTCTACACAGATGGTGCTGAGGAGATCCTGAAAGGGTGCACGTGCGGCGGCAGGCTGTTCTTCTACGTCAAGAAGGATTCTCTTGACAAGCTCAAGAAGGAGACTGTAAAGCTCTCTGACAGCCAGAAGAAGGAGATCGAAAAGGATGCCTTTGAGCTCGTGGGCGCGGACATAAACAGCGACGAGCCCATAGTGCTGGATTTCGAGAGCATAAGGATAATGAAGCCTGGCAGCTACCAGATAGACCTCGTGAACCTCTTCAGTAAACAACCGCTGATCTACAAGCTGGAGGAAGGCAAGTACATGATCGACCTGCCAGAGACCTTCAAGAACATCAAAGAGTAACCTTTAAATAAGCTTCTCCCAAATGATGCGATATGGCCAAAGCCGAACCGCTGGGTCTGCATGTGACTAACTACGAGGTGAAGAGCCAGCAGTTCCCGTTCCACAGCAAGAGCTTCTACGTCATGATCCACGAATGGATGCTGGAGCATGAGTTCGCACCGGATGCTGCAGACCCTAACTTCCCTGAGACCATGTACTACGAGTCCAGACAGCAGGATGGCAACAAGGAGATCTGGTGCTGGTGGCGCAACAAATACGTGCCCGAAGAGAACCCTTTCTACAGGTATGCCCTCAACATAAACATGCACTGGCTAGGGGCCAAGGACCAAGACGTCGTCCAGGACGGCAGGAAGATAAGGCTGCAGTCGGGAGAATTTTGGTTCATCGTCCAGGCAGTGCTCGAGGTCGATTATCAGGGTAAGTGGAGGAATCACTGGCTACTGAAGCACCTGCTCGAGACCTTCTGGAAGCGGTTTATCTGGAAAGACCTGGAGAAGCACAAACACGAGTTGCACAACATCGCCTACGAGCTGAGGAAGGACGTCATGGAATTCCTGCAGACGAGGCAACCGAGGAAAGTACCTAGGTCATGGTGGCCCGAGAAGGGGCATATAACGCACTGAGTTCTGGGAAAAATATATAAACCGCCTTTAAATACTCGACCGCGTGCCTCCGTAGTACACTCAGAAATCATAAAAATGATTTCTTCGTAACTACGGATGCTCGCTTCGCTCGCCTCCGTAGCATAGTAGCTATTGCGTGGGACTTGTAATCCCAAGGTCGTGGGTGCGAATCCCACCGGAGGCTGTCAAGAACCACTGGTCATAGACTGGTGGTGTGTATGTAAGTGACCATACCAATGGGTGTGGTTCTTGACTTACGAATGTAACCAGTGGATTCACTGCTAGTGAAGACGCTGGTGGAATGAGTGTATTCAATATCCTGGCGGCAATCAATCTCACGACAATTGCGGACTTCTTGATAATTGTTTACATCTGTACGACAAGGCGATAGTTCGCAAAATACGTCTAAGGGGAACCTTATCTGAAGGTAGGGCTAAAGGATAACAATTGTCCATACAAAATCTATGGTAACCCGGCACGGCAGGAGGGTCTATTTCCCTAACTAAGTCAAATAACCACTACTGAGTGGTCAAAAAACCGAAAGATTTAAATAGTGAGCTTCATTTCATCAAAACCATGGAAGAAGGGTCATCTGCTTCAAAACTTGAAGCCGAACTTAACCGGGAAAGAGCAGGGAGATTGCGTGATAGTTATGACGGACCAATTAGCTTTCTTTCTTCAGTTTTTGAAAAATTCAGAACACCTGAGTTAGAATCTTATCAACTCAACAGGCTAATTTTGGGTCGGGGAGGAATTGGTGAAGTTGCTGCCCGAATTGCTGAGGTCACAAAACGTGTTAAGAGCTACACACCCACAGATAATGAAGATACTTTGGCCTATATACAAAACCTTGCTTCGTTTCTTATTGAAGAACAACATTACTTTTTGGCCCACACGCCCGATTCCGCTGTTGAAGAGGCTGCTTCAATTCTACGCGATTATGCAAAGAGATGCAAAGAACAGTTGCCAACTCACCCTGATGAAGACACACCAAGTCTTATTGGTTATATTCAGCTTCTAGAACCTGCAGATTATAAACCTGCTGACGATCCTCAGATGAAAATTTTTAAAGATGAACATGCACAGCCTCTTGTTAACCGTGTTAGGGACACCCTATTAACTGATAATCTTGACTGGACTGCAAGAGTAAACCAAATCGCTAAATATATTGAAGAAACCGTTCCAAATCCTCCCTGGGGATCCAATCCCGAATTATATTTCATTTGGGGAGTGCAGGCGATTCTAGACAGAGATGTTAAAATCGGGCATCTAAACGGATTAGTCGCAAAAGGAGAATTCGATCATTCATCATTAAACAAGCTTTCTGAAGCCATAGAAACATATCATACAAAACATAAAAAAATTACTGCAGATCATCCCTTTTTTTAATAATTTGTTCTTCGGCTTTTCATGTGCTTTTTCTGAATTCTAAACCTGGGACCAAATACAGCTGAACCTCCCTAGTTCCATGGATATACTAGACTCAAACAGCAAGAAAACCAAATAACCCCCCAAAATTGTTATTAGAATATGTGTAAGGCAGTATCCTACACCCCTCTAACCTATTCGCCTTCTAAGTAATAAGCGAACCAATCTAAAAGCCGATGAAATCTCAGGAAGAACCGGAAGAAAAGAGGGCCTGTACTTTAGAATGCGAAAGTTTTTATTCTAACTGGTAATCCGTTGGC